>Ga0247816_10000094_pt1 | contig 48331 bp, 49 predicted proteins | sample UWRJL209509C1_FD_179930 | JGI IMG/M metagenome (GOLD analysis project Ga0247816, IMG submission 179930) | Plant litter microbial communities from Arlington Agricultural Research Station in Wisconsin, United States - UWRJ-L209-509C-1 | ecosystem: Environmental > Terrestrial > Plant litter >...
CAATATCGCGGCGATCATCCTGGTGCGGATGATTGGCAAAAACCTGACTGACAAGCCTTGAGGGCCGCGCCATGACGCTTCAACAATCCCGCCGCCTGCAAAGCGTGCTGCTCGGTACCCTGGCCTGGGCCATCGCGATCCTGATTTTCTTCCCGATCTTCTGGATGGTGCTGACCAGCTTCAAGACCGAAATCGACGCGTTCGCCACGCCGCCGCAGTTCATCTTCACGCCGACGTTTGAGAACTACCTGCACATCAACGAGCGCAGTAACTACTTCAGCTATGCCTGGAACTCGGTGCTGATTTCCTTCAGTGCCACGGCCCTGTGCCTGCTGATCTCGGTTCCGGCGGCCTACTCCATGGCCTTCTACGAGACCAAGCGCACCAAGGGCACGCTGCTGTGGATGCTCTCCACCAAAATGCTGCCGCCGGTGGGCGTGCTGATGCCGATCTACCTGCTGGCCAAGAGCTTTGGCCTGCTGGATACGCGGATTGCGCTGATCATTATCTACACCCTGATCAACCTGCCGATTGTGGTCTGGATGGTTTACACCTACTTCAAGGACATCCCGAAGGACATCCTCGAAGCCGCCCGCCTCGACGGCGCCACGCTGTGGCAGGAGATGGTCCGGGTGCTGCTGCCGATTGCCAAGGGTGGCCTGGCGTCCACGGTGTTGCTGTCACTGATCCTGTGCTGGAACGAGGCGTTCTGGTCGCTGAACCTGACGTCGTCCAGCGCCGCGCCGTTAACCGCGCTGATCGCTTCCTACTCCAGCCCCGAAGGGTTGTTCTGGGCCAAATTGTCTGCCGTGTCGACCCTGGCCTGTGCGCCGATCCTGATCTTTGGCTGGATCAGCCAGAAACAGCTGGTCCGCGGTTTGTCCTTCGGCGCCGTGAAATAACGGCACCTTCAACACTATTTAGAAGCGGAGGCTCATCATGGCCAACCTGAAAATCAAGAATCTGCAAAAAGGCTTCGAAGGTCTCTCCATCATCAAGGGCATTGACCTTGAGGTGAATGACAAGGAGTTCGTGGTGTTCGTCGGGCCGTCAGGCTGCGGTAAGTCCACGCTGCTGCGGTTGATCGCCGGCCTGGAAGAAGTCAGCGATGGCACTATCGAGCTGGATGGCCGCGATATCACCGAAGTGACCCCGGCCAAGCGCGACCTGGCGATGGTGTTCCAGACCTACGCCCTGTACCCACACATGAGCGTGCGCAAGAACATGTCGTTTGCCCTGGATTTGGCAGGCGTCGACAAGAAAATTGTCGAGAGCAAGGTCAACGAAGCCGCGCGCATCCTGGAACTGGGCCCTTTGCTTGAGCGCAAGCCCAAGCAGCTGTCCGGCGGCCAGCGCCAACGGGTCGCCATCGGCCGCGCGATTGTGCGCAACCCGAAAATCTTCCTGTTCGACGAGCCGCTGTCCAACCTCGACGCCGCCCTGCGCGTGCAGATGCGCCTGGAGTTGTCGCGCCTGCATAAAGAGCTGCAAGCCACCATGATCTACGTGACCCACGACCAGGTCGAAGCCATGACCCTGGCCGACAAAGTCGTGGTGCTCAACAGCGGCCGTGTGGAACAGGTTGGCTCACCGCTGGAGCTGTATCACCAGCCCGCCAACCTGTTCGTCGCAGGCTTTTTGGGGACGCCGAAAATGGGTTTCCTCAAAGGCAAGGTCACCCGTGTCGAGGCGCAGAGCTGCGAACTCGAACTGGAAGCCGGCGGGCATATCAGCCTGCCCCTGAGCAGCGCCACCTTGAGCGTCGGCAGCGCAGTCACCCTGGGCATTCGTCCGGAACACCTGGAAATCGCCTCCCCCGGCCAGGCCACCCTGACCGTCACCGCCGATGTGGGCGAGCGCCTGGGCAGCGACACGTTCTGCCACGTCATCACCGCCAGCAAAGAGCCGTTGACCTTGCGTATCCGTGGCGACATGGCCAGCCAGTATGGCGAAACCCTGCAGCTGTACCTGGACCCGACCCAATGCCATCTGTTCGACGCTGACGGCGTTGCCGTGGCTCGCCCACTGCGCGCTGCCGCCTGATTTTCGAGAACTCGTCATGAAACTGAACAAGCAAAACCTCACGCAACTGGCCCCTGAAGTGAAGCTGCCGGCCTATGCCATTGCCAGCACCACCCAGGGTATCGCGCACATTGGCGTCGGCGGTTTCCACCGGGCGCACCAGGCGTATTACACCGATGCGCTGATGAACCTGGGCAAAGGCCTGGACTGGAGCATCTGCGGGGTCGGCCTGCGGGCTGAAGACCGCAAGGCCCGCGATGACCTGGCCGGCCAGGATTACCTGTTCACCCTGTATGAACTGGGCGACACCGATGACACCGAAGTGCGTGTTATCGGCTCGATCAGCGACATGCTGCTGGCCGAAGACGGCGCCCAGGCGCTGATCGACAAACTCGCCAGCCCGCAGATTCGCATCGTCTCGCTGACCATCACCGAGGGTGGCTACTGCATCGACGACAGCAACGGCGAGTTCATGGCCCACCTGCCGCAGATCCAGCACGACCTGGCCAACCCTGCCACGCCAAAAACCGTGTTCGGGTTTATCTGCGCCGCGCTGACCAAACGCCGCGCTGCCGGTATTTTGGCCTTCACCGTCATGTCCTGCGATAACCTGCCGCATAACGGCGCGGTCACACGCAAGGCTTTGCTGGCGTTCGCTGCGCTGCACGACCCTGAGTTGCATGACTGGATCAAGGCCAACGTCAGCTTCCCGAACGCCATGGTCGACCGTATCACGCCGATGACCAGCACTGCGCATCGCCTGCAACTGCACGACGAACATGGCATCGACGATGCCTGGCCGGTGGTCTGCGAACCGTTTGTGCAATGGGTGCTGGAAGACAAATTCGTCAACGGTCGCCCGGCCTGGGAAAAGGTTGGCGTGCAGTTCACCGATGACGTCACGCCTTATGAAGAGATGAAAATCGGCTTGCTCAACGGCAGCCACCTGGCATTGACTTACCTGGGCTTCCTCAAGGGTTATCGCTTTGTCCACGAGACCATGAACGATCCGTTGTTCGTGGCCTATATGCGCGCCTACATGGACCTCGACGTGACGCCACAATTGGCGCCGGTGCCAGGTATCGACCTGACTGAGTACAAGCAGACATTGGTGGACCGCTTCTCCAACCAGGCGATTGCCGATCAGTTGGAGCGCGTGTGTTCCGACGGTTCTTCGAAGTTTCCCAAGTTCACTGTACCGACCATCAACCGCCTGATTGCCGATGGCCGTGAGACCGAACGTGCAGCGCTGGTGGTAGCAGCGTGGGCGTTGTACCTCAAGGGCGTCGACGAGAATGGCGTGAGCTACAGGATTCCCGACCCGCGGGCAGAATTTTGCCAGGGCCTGGTGACGGACGATGCGCTAATCAGCCAGCGTTTGCTGGGGGTAGAAGAGATTTTTGGTGCGGCTATTCCCAACTCGCCGGAGTTTGTGGCAGCGTTTGAGCGGTGTTTCGTCAGCCTGCGCGACGAAGGCGTAACCAAAACGCTGAAGCAGTTGCTCGCCAATATCCACTGACGAAACACGATCAAAATGTGGGAGCTGGCTTGCCTGCGATAGCGCTGTATCAGTTAAAAGATTTCTGACTGAATGACCGCCATCGCAGGCGAGCCAGCTCCCACATTGACTGCATTCCAAATCCTTAACGTGCTGAGCGACGACCATGACCCAGCAAAACCTCTACCTCGGCATCGACTGCGGCACCCAGGGCACCAAGGCCGTCGTTCTGGATGCCACCAGCGGCAAAGTGCTGGGCCTCGGCGCCGCCAGCCATACGCTGATCAGCGGTGCCAACGGGCGCCGTGAACAGCACACCAACGAGTGGCTGGATGCCTTTACCGAAGCCACTCACCGCGCCTTGCAACAGGCCGGTGTCGACGGCCAGGACATCCTCGCCATCGGTGTATCCGGCCAACAGCACGGCCTGGTTTTGCTGGATGAGCAGGGCCAGGTCCTGCGCCCGGCCAAGCTGTGGTGCGACACCGAAACCGCGCCGGAAAACGACCGCCTGTTGGAGCATCTGGGCGGTGAAAGCGGTTCCCTGGAGCGCCTCGGCGTGGCCATTGCGCCGGGCTACACGGTCTCCAAGCTGCTATGGACCCGTGAACAGCACCCGGATGTTTTTGCACGCATCGCCCATATCCTGTTGCCCCACGACTACCTCAACTTCTGGCTGACCGGTCGCGCTTGCGCCGAATACGGCGATGCTTCGGGCACCGGCTATTTCAATGTGCGTACCCGTGAATGGGACCTGGCGCTATTGCGTCATATCGACCCGGACGGGCGCCTGGAAGCCGCCCTGCCCGAACTGATCGAGGCCAATCAGCCGGTTGGCAACATCCTTCCAGCCATTGCCGAACGCCTGGGCATCAACCCCAATGCGCTGGTGTCGAGCGGCGGCGGCGACAACATGATGGGCGCTATCGGCACCGGCAATATCGCCCCCGGCGTGATCACCATGAGCCTGGGTTCATCCGGTACCGTCTACGCGTATGCCGACCAACCCAATGTCAGCCCACAGGCCTCGGTGGCGACGTTCTGCTCGTCCAGCGGCGGCTGGTTGCCGTTGATCTGCACCATGAACCTGACCAATGCCACCGGGGTTATCCGCGAGCTGTTTGACCTTGACCTGGCTGCTTTCAATGCCTTGGTCGCCCAAGCCCCGATTGGCGCCGATGGCGTCAGCATGTTGCCCTTTCTCAACGGCGAACGCGTGCCCGCCCTGCCCCACGCCACCGGCAGCCTGCACGGTTTGACCATGACCAACCTGACCCGGGCGAACCTGTGCCGTGCGGTGGTCGAGGGCACCACATTCGGCTTGCGCTACGGCCTGGACCTGTTGCGTCAGACCGGCTTGCAGAGCCAAAGTATTCGCCTGATCGGCGGCGGCTCGAAAAGCCCGGTATGGCGGCAGATGGTCGCCGACATCATGAACACCGAAGTCATCTGCACCGAACAAAGCGAAGCCGCTGCCCTGGGCGCGGCGATCCAGGCGGCCTGGTGCCAGTCGGGTGAGAGCCTGGCGCAACTGTGCCAGCGCTGCGTGAGCCTCGACCCGGCCAGCCGGACGTTGCCGGGCGCCGGCAGCGTCAGTGCCTACCAGCAGGCTTATGAACGCTATCAACAGCATGTGGCATCCCTTTAAGAGCGAACGAATATGTATTTGGTATGTGGCGAAGCGCTGTTTGATTTTTTCAGCGAGGAAGATCCCAGCGGGCAGGCTTCCAGAGTCAATTACAAAGCGATTGCCGGCGGCTCGCCATTTAATGTGGCAGTGGGTTTGCGCCGCCTGGGGATCGATGCCGGGTTGTTTGCCGGGCTGTCCAGCGACTTCCTGGGTCGGCGCCTGCTGCAGGTGCTCCAGGACGAGGGCGTGAGTGAGGATTACCTGCTGGAATTCGCTGCGCCGACGACCCTGGCGATGGTCGCCGTGGGTGCCAACGGCTCACCACAGTACAGCTTCCGTGGTGAGGGCTGTGCTGATCGGCAGTTGCAGCTCGAGCACCTGCCAGCATTGGGCGATAACGTGCGCGGCCTGCACATCGGCTCGTTTTCGCTGGTGGTACAGCCGATTGCCGATACCCTGCTGGCGTTGGTTCGCCGGGAAAGCGGCAAGCGCCTGATCAGCCTTGATCCGAATGTTCGCCTGAACCCCGAGCCGAATATCGAGCTGTGGCGCCAGCGCGTGGCCGAACTGGTCCAGCACGCCGACCTGATCAAGGTCAGCGATGAAGACCTGCACCTGCTGTATCCAGACCAGACGCCCGAAAGCGTCTTGCAAGGCTGGCTGCAACACCGCTGCCAATTGGTGTTCCTGACCCGTGGCGGCGACGGCGCGAGCGTATTCAGCCGCCAGCACGGCAGTTGGTCGGCGCCGGCGGTCAAGGTGGTGATGGCGGATACCGTAGGTGCCGGCGATACCTTCCAGGCGGCATTGATTACCTGGCTGACCGAACAGCAACTGGACTCGGTCGAGGGCCTGCTACAGCTGTCCCGCGAGCAGATCAATGCGATGCTGACGTTTGCGATTCGCGCCGCTGCGTTGACCTGCAGCAAGACCGGGCCGGACTTGCCGTATCGTGACCAACTGGCCGAACACAACTAATTTGCCATCATCCAGGCCTCGCATTCCGAGGCCTTTGCCCCGCTGAAACCTGTCCTAAAACTTTGCCTACTGTTCAAAACTGTACTAGACCCTAAGACACATACAGTTTCTAAAACAAAAACAGGGCAGACCGATGGGCAAGGATGGGATCTTTCGCACTCGCGCCGTTTTAGCCGTCGGCATTCTTTCACTCCAGTACTTCACTCCCCAACACGCCCAAGCGGATTGCACTTTGCCTACAGGCCCAGGCGTTGACTCTTACGTCTGCGACAGCGGTACCAGCGTTGGCGGCCTGAACGACCCTACGGGCAACAACACCCTGACGTTCCCCGCTGGCGGCACGGGCACTATCAACGGCAATGTGGTGTTTGGCGCAGGTGTCGACTTCGTCGACATGAACTCCGGACAAATCACCGGCAGCGTTACCCAGGGTGATGGCGCGGATCGCTTCCGAATTACGGGTGGCGTCGTCACCGGAGCCGTTTCCCAGGGCAACGGAATCGATGATTTTGTGATGACTGGCGGGCGGATTCAGTCCCTGGCCCAGGGCGATGGTCGCGACACCTTCCTGATGACCGGTGGCACCATCGTTGGCGCCTTTGAAGACGGCGACGTGGCCAAACAAACCGGCGGCACTATCGGCCGGGTCGACATGAAGCTGGACAATAATATCTACGACATGTCCGGCGGCTCGATCCTCGGCAATTTGGTTGCCGGGTTTGGCTCCGATCAAATCATCGTTTCCGGTGGCACCATTGGCGGCAACATCAGCGTGAGTGGCGGCGATGACAGCATTACCGTCAGCGGCGGCGTAATTAATGGTGAAATCCGCGCCAGCTTTGGCAATGACACCTTCACTTGGCTGAATGGCGGGCAAATCAAATCCGCCGTGTTGATGGGCGATGACAACGATACCGCGCTGCTCAGCGGCCTTACCGAAAGCCTGATCGCGTCCACACCCTCCATCGACGGTGGCCTGGGCAACGACAAACTGACCTTCGACAACACCACTTCCAGCACCGCCTCCCGCTACATTGGCTGGGAAACCGTCAACCTCAATAACAACTCGCGCTTTGACCTGGCGGGGAATTTTTTCCTCGGCGACAGCGGGAGCAATACCGGCATATTCAATATCGACGGCAGCAGTACGCTGGCAGTGACTCAAGGCGCTATCCGCCCCTATACCGCCGGCCAACTGGCCACGCTGAACAATGCGGGCACCATCGACATGACCACCGGCAGCAGCACTGCTACCGACTCGCTGACGGTGTATGGCAATTACGTCGGCAACAACGGCCAATTGTGGCTGCAAACCGTGCTGGGTGATGACACCTCGGCCACTGACAAACTGGTGGTGTCCGACGGCACAATCAGCGGCCATACCCAACTGGCCGTGACCAACTTCGGCGGCGTGGGCGGCTTTACCCAAAATAATGGCATCGAGGTGGTGCAGGCGCTCAACGGCGCCACCAGCAGCACCGATGCGTTTGCCTTGAAGGGGTCGGTGTCGGCGGGCGCCTATGAGTATCTGCTGTTCAAGGGTGGCGTTACGGCGGGTACGGAAAACAATTGGTACCTGCGCTCCTCGGTAGTCGCCGTACCGCCGCCAACGGTACCGCCTGTGACACCGCCACCGGTGGTGGTTGTCCCGGTGCCGCCGATCCCGCCGGTGCTGCCTGTGGTAGATCCTGACGAGCCGGAAGTAGAGCCGCCCACTGCCCAGCCAGTTGCGCCCGTCACACCGCCTGCTCCACCACCCAGCGCGGTGGCGGCGGCAAACTCGCCGGAATCTGCTGCCAGTAACCCGCTGATACCCGCAGCTGTCGCCGGCGCTGCGCCGATTCCGCTGTATCGCCTGGAAGTGCCGGTGTATTCGGTAGTCGTCCCTGCCGCTCAACTGATGACGTTGCAAGCGCTTGGCACGTTCCATGATCGCCAGGGTGAACAAAGCTTGCTGACCGAAACCGGCGCAGTACCGGCTGGCTGGGGCCGTGCGTATGGCAGCGACTTCAACAAAAGCTGGTCAGGCACGGTATCGCCAAGCTTTGACGGGTCGGTCAAAGGCTATCAAGTGGGGCATGATCTCTATGCCTCTGAAACCAGCGGCGGGCAAATCCAGCGTTTCGGGCTGTTTGTCGGCCAGAGTCGCTTGCAAGGTGACGTTAAAGGCTTTGCCGAGGGCTTTCAGGACCGTCGTTCCGGGCGGGTCAAACTCGACGGCGATAACTTCGGCGCCTATTGGACGCTCACCGATCCCGTGGGCTGGTACGTCGATCTGGTGGCAATGGGCACCCGCCTGGACGGTAACAACAAATCCGATCGTGGCCTGAAGATTGACACCAAGGGCCATGCGCTGGCGCTGTCCGCTGAGGCTGGCTACCCGATTGCAGTTTCCGAGCATTGGGTGGTGGAGCCGCAAGTTCAGGTGATTAACCAGCACATCAACCTGGACAATCAGAACGACGGGATCTCCAAAGTATCGTTCGACTCCCAGGACTACTGGACCGGCCGCCTCGGTGCCCGCCTCAAGGGCCGCTACCTGGTGGGGAACACCCCTATCGAGCCGTACCTGCGGGCCAATGCCTGGCGCACCTTCGGTGGCAGTGACACGGTGACTTACGATGACGTTGACCGGATTAAAAGCGATCACAAGTCATCCACTGCCGACCTGGGCGTCGGCGTTGTCGCCAGGCTGTCATCCACAGTGAGTGTGTATTTGGCAGCGGACTACAACACCAACCTCGACAGTAACGCCATGGAAGGTGTCAGTGGTAATGCCGGGATACGCATGAGTTGGTGAAAACGCGAACCCTAAAGGCGCCCGCAACGGGCGCTTTTTGGCAGCCGAACATGAAGGTTTTGTCAGGAAACCCTCACTTAATCCATGGTTAATCCTCCGCGCCGAAAGTTTACTTGACCGCACTCGCACAGCTCCGGCTGATGCCCAGGGCGGCCGCTCATCATCAGTCGATGGCCGAGCGAACGACTTGCGGAGAAACACCATGAAACTGCGTACTTTAATGCTCGGCGCGACATTGGGCCTGGCGGCGGTAGCAGGCGTTGCACAAGCGGACACTGCTCCCGTGCCTTACCACTACGGCATGCCGATGAACATCGACAAAGTCATTGCGATGAACGAAACCCCCACCAATGAGTGCAAGGTCATCAAGGCCGATATCAAGTTCCTGGACAAAGCCGGGAAAGTCGAAGATGTGAGTTATCACAAGCTGTCGGATGCGTGCAGTTTTCAAAACTGATCTCGTCCTCCCAGGCTCGCGAAAGTCTGCAACGGTAACGCGGCAAACATGAATAACCGCGCTGTCATGAGGATTTTCGCGAGCACGCTTGCGCCTGTACCGGTATCCTTGCGCGCTTGATCAAACGGCCGAAAGGATTCGCCATGCAGTTAAGCTTCCGCCATCTCGCCACCTTCACCGCCCTGCTCTGTTTCGCCCTGGCGCTCGTCTGGGGTTTGCGCCCTGACCTGTTGCTATGGCTCTGGAGTGTCGAATATTCCAGCGCCACAGGCCTGGTTGCGCGACGCAATGCTGCACTGTTCCTGGCCATCGGCATCATGTTCTATCGCGCACGCCGAGCTGTGCCATCAGCCACACGACGGGCTATGACCACCGGGTTCGTGACGGGGTGCTTTGTGTTGGCGATATTGGGAATAAGCGAGTGGATCAACGGCCACGCGGGGCCGGGAATTTTGCTGGCGGTGATCACGGAAACGGCATTGGGCCTGGCGTTCATCCAGGCCCAGAGGTCATCGTTGACTCAACCTCAACCGTCTCTTTAATAGTACGGACGCGCACCCGCTCTTTTCAGCGCGGGTGTGTGGGTGTGTTTGAGGTCCTCACGCAACTCGGTGATCAAATTGCAGATCGCCCGGCTGCTGTTGAGCTTGTTGGCACAAATGCCCGTGACTACCAGGTCAACCCGCTCGTGGTCCAGTTCGTCATAGACCTTCACCGTCAGCGAGGCGTCAGGCGCCTTGGTGCATTCACAACGTTTAGGCAGGAAACTTCCTTCAATGATGCCGCGTAACTCTAGATCCGAAAGCATGGCCGACCTCTCCTTTCATGAGATTGCCAATGGATTTTTATAATCTGTGTTGCGCCTCACCGACCTTGGAAGACGACTTCAATGACCAGCCTACTAGGCTCCCTACAAATGCGTTGTACCCTTTCTTCATAAGCAACAACATTACATATATAAGTTACGCGACAGACCGCAGGCAACCCACTCATTTGGAGTATTAGCTCACCCCTCATGGGTTCGTCCAGTGTTGTAACAAGATTTAAAAGAAGCATTTAACATGCCGCATGCACCGGTACTACCGGCCATACAAAAATCAATGGTTTGGCACCTGCTTAAACAATTACTGTCGTGCAAAGTGCGGTTTAGAAGGCCCGGCGTCGTGCAATTTGCAGTCCTGGCCTTTTCGCCGGGTGCAGGGCCACTACTACCAGCGACAACTTCCTACAGAAACCTCTCATCCAAATGGGTACATCAAGTCTTTGCATAAGTGGCGGGCCAGTAAATACGCTGGCTAAAACGATTAACCCGCTAGTTGCGCCGACACTCGCTCTGCAACATGCCGTAAACTATCAAAGTTAATATTGGCGCCGGAATTAATAGCAACAAACGTTTGCGCCTCAATACCTGTGTGTTTGACGTACTTGCGGATGCCCGCAACCGCCAAGGCGCCGGAAGGCTCGGTGATGGAACGGGTATCGTCGTAGATCAACTTGATCGCGCTGCACAGCTCATCGTTGCTGACAGTGATCACCTCGTCGACGTGCTCGCGGCAGATTTCAAAACCGTACGCCCCCACCTGCGCAACCGCAGTGCCATCGGCAAAACTGTCGACGCTGGGCAAAACCACGCGCTCGCCAGCGCGCAAGGCGGCCAACAGGCAACTGGAACCTTCAGGCTCGACGCCTACGATACGAACTTCGGGACGCAGGTATTTGACGTAGGCGGCGATGCCCGCGATCAGCCCGCCTCCGCCTACCGGCACAAAGATCGCGTGCAGCGGCCCTTGCTGTTGGCGCAACACTTCCATGGCCACCGTGCCCTGCCCGGCGATCACGTCGGGGTCATCAAACGGCGAGACAAAGGTGCAGCCCGACTTCTCGGCCAATTGCAGCGCATGGGCCAGCGCAAATGGAAAACTCGCCCCGTGCAGCACGGCCTCTGCTCCTCGCGAGCGTACGCCCAACACCTTGAGTTCCGGAGTGCTGCAAGGCATCACGATGGTGGCCTTGATCCCCAATTCCCGCGCCGCCAAAGCTACGCCTTGGGCATGATTGCCCGCGGACGCCGTGACCACACCCCGAGCCTTTTGCTCATCGCTCAGTTGCACCAGCTTGTTGTAGGCGCCGCGAATCTTGAAAGAAAACGTCGGTTGCAGGTCTTCGCGCTTGAGCAGGATCTGGTTGCCCAGCAACGCCGAGAGCGCCGGTGCCGGCTGCAATGGCGTGCGCACCGCCAGGTCATAGACCGGGGCCGCCAGAATCTTTTTCACGTAGTGCTCAAGCAATCCCTGATCGAAGTTCTGGGTGACTGGGCAGGTACTCATGGGTGTCTCCTGGGTGTGGTACAGGCCCTGGAGACGGAAAAACAAAACCCGCCTCTAGGGCGGGTTTGGGTACAGCCGTGCGCTATCCCGCCAAATGAGGAATGGCGGTAATAATGCTTGGCTGGGAACGGAAGGCTTGAAATGTCATGAAGCAAAATTAACCGGCGACGTACGGCAAGTCAATCGCGAAACACAGGCTTTACGCGAAGCATACGAAACGTATACGCTTCGTATATCAATCTACACAGTGAACAGTATGGGCATCGTCAAGATCACCGACCAATTACACGAACAACTGCGCCTGGCCAGCGCCACCATGGATCGCTCCATCAATGCCCAGGCTGAATTCTGGATCAAGATCGGCTTGTTGGCCGAACTCAATCCCCACCTGGCCTATAACGACCTGATCAACAAGCTGCTGCTGGACAAGCCTGACCTGATCAGGGGGCGCGGCTGATGATCAAGACTGCCGACCAATTGACCCTGATGCGCGAATCGGGCCGCCTCCTGGCCCAGGTATTTACCATGCTCGACGGCTTTGTCAGTGCCGGCCAGTCCACACTGGAAATCGACAGCGCGGTCGAAACCTTCATCCGCCAGAACCTGCAAGCGCGCCCGGCGAGCCTGGGGCAATACGACTACCCCTTCTGCATCAACACCTCTATCAATGAAGTGGTGTGCCATGGCATGCCTGACGCCAAGGCAATCTTGAAAGATGGCGATATCATCAATATCGACATCACCCTGGAGAAAAACGGGTTTATCGCCGACTCCAGCAAAATGTACATGATCGGCGCGGTCTCGCCCAAAGCTCGGCGTTTGGTGGAAATGACCTTTGAAGCGATGTGGGCCGGCATCCGCCAGGTCAAGCCCGGTGCACGCCTGGGCGATATCGGCCACGCGATCCAGAGTCATGCCCAGAGCAACGGCTACAGCGTAGTTCGCGAATATTGCGGCCATGGCATTGGCCGCGAGATGCATGAAGACCCACAAATCCTGCACTTCGGCCGCCCCGGCACCGGCCTGGAGCTGCGTGAAGGCATGGTGTTCACCGTCGAGCCGATGCTCAACCAGGGCAGCGCCAAGGTGCGAAGCCTCAAAGATGGCTGGACGGTGGTGACACGTGACAACAGTTTGTCGGCCCAGTGGGAGCACACCGTGGCGGTGACGCGGGACGGGTTTGAGGTGTTGACCCTGCAACCGAAGTAGCCCCCGCTTACTGTAGGAGCGAGCTTGCTCGCGAAAAATCTGAAGACGCCGTGCTGATTCAGAATGCCAGCGTTATCGTTAACGATCTTCGCGAGCAAGCTCGCTCCTACAGTAGAGGTAGAGGCGGTCAAACGGCCTTGTCGCCTCCCCCCGCGATCCGCTTCAACCCCACCACCATCAGCCACGCACCCAAGCCCATTGCCGCCAAAAACGCCGGATACGACACCCACCACGGCGTGCCTGCCGTCATCATGCTGTACTCGGACATCCCGCCAATACTGGCGATCAGGTTCAACGGCAGGAACACCACGTTGATCAACGTCAACTTGCGCAGCAAGTTATTCATGGTGTTGTTCATCAGGTTGCCCCGCGCATCGATCAGGCCGGAGAACACGTTGGAATAGATCTCGGCCTGCTTGTAGCACTGGTTGTTCTCGATGATCAGGTCATCGATCAAGCCCAATGTTTCAGCGCTGAAGTGTTCCTTTTCGCCGTGGTTGCGCAGCCGGGTCAACACCGCGCCGTTGCTGTGCAGGGCGTTGATGTAATAGATCAGGCTTTCGCTGAGGTTGAACATCTGCATCAGGTGGCGGTTGCTCATCGACGCATAGAACTGCTGCTGCAACTCCCGGGCGACCATCTTGATCACTTTGAGGTGGCCCAAATAGTGATGGATGTTGTTGAGCAATAAGTCCAGCAGCACATCCAGTGGCGTATGCAGCGGCCGGCGCGCACCGAGCCCGGAAAGCTGGCTGTCGTCGGTGGCAATCACCAACAGGCGATCCTGGGAAAACAGCAAGCCACAGGACGCCACTTCAAACACAAGGTTGCCGCCGCCGGAATAGTTCTCCGGGCGCTTCCAGATCAGGAACAGGCTATCGGGGTGAAACTCGATTCGGGACACTTCATCCGGGTCCAGCGCCGAGGCCAAGGCGTGCTCGTCCAGCTTGTAGCAATCGCGCAGGTACTTGCGCTCGTGGGTATCCGGATTGCTGAACAGCAGCACATTCGAGTCATCACCCAGGGTGTTGTACAACTTGCCATCGGATAGTTCAAAGCGCTGGATCATCGCGCGTCACCACACCTGGCCCTGACGCTTCAACTCCAGGCGTCTCACGAACTCCTCCAGCACCAGGGAATACAGGTCGTCCTGCAAGTAGGCATCTTCGATGCCGGCGTCCATGTTGGGGTTGTCGTTGACCTCAATCACCACCACCTTGTCGCCGGACTGCTTGAGGTCCACGCCGTACAGGCCGTCGCCGATCAGGTTGGCGGTTTTTACTGCCAGTTCCACCACCGCCTTGGGCGCCTCATGGACCGCCAGGGTGCGGCACTCGCCGTTGATGTCCTGGCCGATAGCCTTGTGGTTGTAGATCTGCCAATGGCCCTTGGACATGAAGTACTGGCAGGCAAAGATCGGCTTGCGGTTGAGTACGCCGATGCGCCAGTCGTACTCGGTGTAGAAAAACTCCTGGGCCAGCAGCAGTACCGAGTGTTCGAACAATTCGGCAGTGGCGGTCAGCAGCGCCTGCTGGCTTTCCACCTTGATCACCCCACGGGAGAAACACCCGTCGGGGATTTTCAGCACCAGGGGAAAACCCAGGCGCTCGCCGACCCGTTCGAAATCTTCCGGTCGTTCCTTGTACAGAATCTCGGTGGCTGGCATGCCCAGTTGATGGCTTTTCAGCAGGTCGGTGAGATAGACCTTGTTGGTGCAGCGCAGAATCGAGGCCGGGTCGTCCATCACCACCAGCCCTTCGCTTTCAGCCTTCTTGGCGAAGCGGTAGGTGTGGTTGTCGACGCTGGTGGTCTCGCGGATCAGCAAGGCGTCGTATTCGGCCAGGCGTGCGTAGTCCTTGCGCTCGATCAGCTCGACATCAATCCCCAGGCCCTTGCCTACCCGTACGAAATTTTCCAGCGCCTTGGCGTTCGACGGGGGCAGTTGCTCCTGGGGATCATGCAGGATGGCCAGGTCGTAGCGGGCCAGGCGGCGCGAGCGCGGCTGACGCCAGATCTTGCGGCTGAAGTTGTCCAGGGCATTGGCGAATTGATCTTCCTGGTCATCACGCAACTTGTGCAGTACGCCAGACTTGATACCTTCGATGTGCCAGCCGTTATTCTTGCGAAACTCAACTAACAGGATGGGACACGGAAAGGCTTCAAATAACTGTCGGGCCAAATCCTGCAAGGGTTCAATATTGGTGCGGCCAAAATAAAGTGTCAGGGTAAAGCCTTCGGTATTGCTGTAAAGATGATGACTCAGGGCTTTATCGAGGGTTTTATCCAGGTCATCCAGGGCCAGGCCATACAGGGATTTTTTGGTCAGCTCGCTGATGGTGCGCACCGACGGAATCACCTTGTGGCCCCGCGCCTCGGCCAGCAGGGAGCAGTAGTAGCCGTGCCCCAGGTACTTGTAGCTGCGGCACAGGTTGATCACCTGAACGCGCTTGCCCGTCTCGTTTTCCCGGGTTTGCTCAAGGTATTCCTGGGCGGTGACGATGTCTTCGCTGGGAAAGTAAGATGCCCAGTCTTCCTTGCGTTCGACAATGATCACGACTTGACTTGCACTCTTGGGTGGTGTGGAAAAATAACCGTTGGAAGTTATTGTCGCCGCGACTGTTTGCTCGGATACTTCACGCCAATGACCTTGTACCGCTGACATATTGATTGATCCGCTTTAGAGAACTAGACCTTTTCTATTAAGCACGATCTTTTAGAGAAGTCCCGTTTCGTTACGCAACTTTTACGGCGGTCACATGGCTCTTTCCTTTCGCGTTGCAACACCCGAAGACGTGCCCCAATTGGTGGCACTGGAACAGCACTGTTTCACCACGGACCGGCTCTCGACCCGCAGCTTTCAGTGGATGGTCAGCCGCGCTCACGGGCGACTGCTGGTGGCAGAAAAAGACGACGATTTGCTGGGCTACGCGTTGGTGCTGTTCCACCGGGGCACGTCGCTGGCGCGGTTGTACTCCATCGCCATTGCCGAGTCCTCCCGTGGCCTTGGATTGGGCAAGCAGTTGCTGACGCGCATCGAAGCCTGTGCCGTAGACCATGACTGCGCCTACCTGCGCCTGGAAGTGCGCACCGACAACCCCGGCGCCATCGCTTTGTATGAGCGCAACGGCTACCGGCGCTTTGCCCTGATCAATGACTACTACGAAGACCACGCTGCCGCCCTGCGCCTGGAAAAACGCATCCTCCAGCACCAGGACGCGCGCGCCTTGAGCGTGCCCTATTACCAGCAGACCACCGACTTCACCTGCGGCGCGGCGTGCCTGCTGATGGCAATGGGCGCGCTCGAATCCAACCGTGTGGCGCAACGCCGTGAAGAGCTGCAGATCTGGCGCGAGGCGACCACGGTGTTCATGACCGCCGGCCACGGTGGCTGCAGCCCGCAAGGCCTGGCACTGGCCGCATGGCGCCGGGGCTTTCGGGTGCGCATGCAGGTCAACGTCAGCGGGCCATTGTTTCTCGACGGGGTGCGTGATCAACATAAAAAAGACGTCATGCGGTTGGTGCACGAGGCCTTCGTAGAAGAACTGGCAATCAGCGACGTCGAGCAGGTGCTCGGTGGCGCGCTGGACTTAGCGCAAGTGCTGCGCGACGGCGGCCAGCCGCTGGTGCTGATCAGCAGCTACCGGCTGACCCGCTCCAAATCACCGCATTGGGTGATAGTCACCGACTGCGACGAAGATTTCGTCTACCTGCATGACCCGGACGTGGATCACAGCCAACACCGCCAGCCCATGGACTGCCAGCACCTGCCGGTGAGCCACGGGGAGTTCGAACGAATGTGCCGGTTTGGCAATAACAAATTGCGCGCGGCGGTGGTGGTGTATGCGCGCTGAACAGTGTGGGAGCTGGCCGGGTGGTGGGATTGGAGTTCGGTTTGGGTACATATCCGTTATTTGGATTATGGCTTATATGGGTTCCGCCCTTACGGCGGCTCACTTTTGATAGAGCGCAAAAGTAAGCAAAACGCTCTTGCCCCACCACTCGGCACCTCGCTGTGGCTCGGTGTGCCCTCACGCAGGCCAGCGTGGTTTAACGGGGCGCCTAAGATCAAGATCAAAAGCAGATCAAGAGCACGGCGGCCTGAAAGCCGACCTGAGTGGTAGAAGCAAAAGCAAATAAATCAAAAGCCAATGCGGTCCAGTGTGGGAGCTGGCTTGCCTGCGATGGCCTCACCTCGGTCTACCTGAATAAACTGGATCAAACTGTGGGAGCGGGCTTGCTCGCGAAGGCGGTGTGCCAGTCAATACATGTGGTGGCTGACACACCGCCTTCGCGAGCAAGCCCGCTCCCACAGGGTTACTGCATTTTTTCAGGTGGACCGAGGTGAGGCCATCTCAGCAATGCAGCGACCCGATAAGCCAGCTCCTGCACAATCCTGTTCCCACCTCCTTGATCGGTGCCCGTCTTCATGCCACCTGTTTGACGTGGGCCCTGGCTTCCAGCTCGCGCACCAGCGGCAGCACGCGCTTGCCGAAGTACTCGACTTCTTCCTGAAAATGCAGGAAGCCCGCCAGCACCAGGTCAACGCCCACCGCCTTCAACGCGACGATGCGCTCGGCAATCTGTTGCGGGGTGCCGATCAGGTTGGTCTTGAAGCCGTCATTGTACTGCACCAAATCTTCGAAACTGGACTTGGCCCAGTTGCCCTCACCTTCCGGTGACGCCTTGCCTGCCTGTTTCGCCGCATCGCCAAACGCATTCACAGCTTGCGGGTCGGCCTGGTCGATGATTTCTGCCAGCACTGCACGGGCTTCTTCTTCGGTGTCGCGGGCGATGACAAAAGCGTTCACGCCAACTTTCACTGAATGGTTATTGGCGGCGGCCTTGGCGCGAATGTCATCGACCTGGGCCTTGATGCCTTCCGGGGTGTTGCCATTGGTGAAGTACCAGTCCGACACCCGCGCAGCCATGTCCCGCGCCGCCCGTGAGCTGCCGCCCTGGAAAATTTCCGGGTGCGGCTCGCCCAGGGGCTTGGGCTTGAGGCTGTAGTTGTTGAAGCGATAGAAATCCCCCTTGAAGGTGAAGTTATCCTGGGTCCAGATGCCTTTGAGGGCACGGATGAATTCTTCGGAGCGGCGATAGCGCTCGTCGTGTTCCAGCCAGTGTTCGCCAATGGCCTGGAACTCGCCCTTGAACCAACCACTGACGATGTTGACCGCGACGCGGCCATTGGTCAGTTGATCGATCGTCGCCAGTTGCTTGGCCGCCAACGCAGGTTGCCACGGGCCTGGCAGGATCGCGGCGATCACCTTGAGCTTGGTGGTCGCCGCCAGCAATGCATGGCTGAACGCCACAGACTCATGCTGGAATTCGGCGCCGTAGCCGGCGGTAAAGCGGATCTGGGTCAGGGCGTATTCAAACCCGGCTTCTTCGGCCAGTTGCGCCAGCTTGCGGTTGTAGTCAATGCCCCAGTGAGTGCGTTGTTCGATCTTGCTGACCACCAGGCCACCGCTGACGTTGGGCACCCAATAGGCGAATTTTACGGCTGGCTGACTCATGGACTGTACCTCGCGCAATGGGATGTAAAAGGTGCTGAGCAGCATGCGTGCCAGTCCGTTGGAGAGGCCCGTACCAGAGGGTGTCGAGCTGAAATGGCGCGGGTAAATGGCGAACGACAGGCTGTGGTGGATTTCAGCTGTTTGTCGGTTTGCTGTTGCTGGATCAACAGTTGATTCGCCTCATCCCCAGCAAACACGGGGCGTTTTTCCCGGCATGGTCTGTGCAATCCCCCTTCTCAATTCAAGCCTGCCCAGGAGCTGTACTCATGACCGAACACCACGTCATCAACCCTCTGTCCACCGGCGTCGATTACACCGCGCTGGCGGAGCGGTTTCGGCCGATTTTCCAGCGCATTGCCGACGGTGCGGTAGAACGCGAGCAAACCCGCTCCCTGCCCTATGAACCCATCAAGTGGCTTAAAGAAGCAGGCTTCGGCGCGGTGCGGGTGCCGGTGGAATACGGTGGTGGCGGCGCGTCCCTGCCCCAACTGTTTGAATTGCTGATCGAACTCGCCGCGGCCGACTCCAACGTGCCCCAGGCTCTGCGCGGGCACTTCGCCTTCGCCGAAGACCGCCTGAATGCACCGCCCGGCGCGGCACGCGATGTGTGGTTCAAGCGCTTTGTCGAGGGCGATATCGTCGGCTGCGCCTGGACCGAAATCGGCAACGTGGCCATCGGCGACGTGGTCACTCAGGTCAGCCCGGACGGCGAAAAATGGAAACTCAATGGTGAGAAGTTCTACAGCACCGGCAGCCTGTTCTCCGACTGGATCGACGTCTACGCCCAGCGCAGTGACACAGGCAGCGACGTGATTGCCGCCATCCGCACCCACCAGCCGGGCGTGGTGCAAAGTGATGACTGGGACGGCTTTGGCCAACGCACCACCGGCAGCGGCACCTCGCGCTTTACCGATGCGGTGGTGGAGGCAGAAAACCTCATCGACTTTTCCACCCGCTTCAAATACCAGACCGCGTTTTACCAACTGGTGCTCCTCGCCACCCTCGCCGGCATTGGCCGCGCGGCGCTCAAGGACGTGGCTCATCAAGTGCGCAGCCGCAAACGCATCTACAGCCACGGCAATGCCGCCCATGTAAGCCAGGATGCGCAAATTCAACAGGTAGTGGGCGAGGTCGCCGCATTGGTCTACGCCGCCGAAGCCAGCGCGTTGAAAGCCACTCTCCCGCTACAACGGGCATACCTGGCGCGGTTCGGCGGGGATGAGGCGCAAGAGCACGCCGCCAACGTCGCCGCCGAGATCGATTCGGCGACGGCGCAGGTGGTGGTATCGGAATTGATCCAGCGCGCGACTACAACGCTGTTTAATGCACTCGGCGCCTCGGACATACGCCAGGGCAAATCCCTGGACCGTCATTGGCGCAATGCGCGGACGGTGTCGTCGCACAACCCTGTGATCTACAAGGCGCGGATTGTCGGCGACTGGGTAATCAATGGCACCGAACCACCGTTTGTGTGGCAAATCGGCAACGGGCCGGCGAAGGCTTAAAACGCCAGCTTGTAGCCAATCATCACCAGCATGAACGCCAGGCACGGACGCAATATTGCGTCCGGTACCTTGCCGGCCATATGGCTGCCGACATAGATACCAGGCAGCGAGCCCATCAACAGGAAACCCAGCAGGTGCCAGTCCATGTTACCCATGCTCGCATGACCAAGGCCGGCGACCAGGGTCAGCGGCACGGCATGTGCGATTTCCGTGCCCACAAGACGCTTGGTGGCCAGGAACGGGTACAGGATAAACAGCGCCACCGTGCCCAGGGCGCCGGCTCCGATGGACGTCAACGCCACCATGGTGCCAAGCACTGCGCCGGTAACGATGGTCAGCGCGTTCAGGTTGCGCGGGCGCATTTTATAATCGTCGCCCGCATGACGCTGGGCAAAGGCCAGCAGCTTATTCTTGAACAGAATCGCCGTGGCCGTCAGCAACAGCACCACACCCAGCGCTTGTTTGATCACCGCGTTCATGGCGGCGGGATCGGTATCCAGGTTCTTCAGAAACCACAGCGTCAGCAACACGGCGGGCACGCTGCCCAAGGTCAGCCAGCCGGTGATGGTCCAGTCGATGTTGCGGTTTTTGCTGTGAACCAGCACCCCACCGGACTTGGTGATTGCCGCATACAACAGGTCGGTGCCCACGGCCGTGGCCGGGTTGATGCCGAACCACAAGAGGATCGGCGTCATCAAGGAGCCCCCGCCTACACCGGTCATTCCAACGATAAATCCAACGATCAGGCCAGCGACTACGAAACCAACATTACCTACATCCATTACAACTTCCTGCGGCCTTATAAATTTCTGGCCGCAGCATAGCGATTTTTCTTATAACGACTTATATCAAAAAGATCTGACTTTATGACTTTTTGGGCAGTCGCTGAGAACGGTATGCCTGGGTCTGATAGGGGAACGCCACTGTGTCACGCCCCTTCAACGCCGGATGGGTGTGGATCAAGCTTTGCAGTTGCTCGGTGACCTTGGCCTTTTCGGCCTCCGGCAGTGCCGCAATGAAGCTCACCGAGAGAAAACGATCCATGATCACCTCCTGCGGGCTGCCCACATGGCTGTAGGGAAAGCAGGTCACTTCGGGTTCGCAAAAGTACTCGCCGGTAAAGGCCTCGCGCCAACGCCCGGAGTGAAAGCGCGGCGTGTCGCCCTCGTAGGGAGTGATGATCCTGGTGATGGCCGCCACCCAATCCACCGATTCGTCGCGCACATTCCAGATCAGCCCCAGGCGGCCGTCCGGCTTGAGTACGCGGTGAATCTCGCGCAGTGCCGTCTCGGTGGAAAACCAGTGGAACGCCTGGGCGCAAACAACGGCATCGGCGGTGGCGTCCTCAAGGGGAATCGCCTCGGCGGTGCCTGACAACAGTCGTACATCCGGCAGCAGCTTCTTCAACTGCGCGCCCATCGCCTCCACCGGTTCCACGGCAATCAGCGTCGGCACCACGCTGCTGAGCAATCGGCTGAACTTGCCGGTGCCTGCGCCCAGGTCGATGACTGTGGAGTGTGCGTTGATTTGCAATGCATTGGTCAGCCAACCGGTCAGTTGCCTTGGGTAATCCGGGCGGCCCTGGGCGTAGGTAGCGGCTTGGGTAGAGAAACCCTGTTGAGCGGATTCGTGAATAGCTGTCATCGCCAATCTCTCCTCTGGTAACGCGGGGGGCCACAGTGTGCACCCTCATGCATTTATTTTCTAATCGCTGCATCCGTTTTCGTTTCTGGTGGGTAGTACAGGTAGCAGCGCCCTGCTGCCCCAAAGGAGAGACACCAATGAACGCCAAGACATTGTTCTGCCTGACCTGCCTGCTGGCCGCTGCGCCAACCGCCTTTGCCCAGACTGCCTTGCCCGACAGCATCAAGGTGCCGGACGGCCACAAGGTGGCAATGGAAACCACCGGGGTCGGCGAAATCACCTACGAATGCCGGGACAAGGTAGACGCCGTCGGCCAGACCGAATGGTTTTTCGTCGGGCCAAAGGCGGTGCTCAATGACCGCAGCGGCAAGCAGGTGGGCACCTACTTCGGCCCGCCCGCCACCTGGCAAGCCAAGGACGGTTCGAAAGTCACCGGCACGCAGTTGGCCGTGGCGCCGTCGAGCGCGGGCAACCTGCCCTATCAATTGGTCAAGGCCAATCCGGCTGAAGGCAAGGGCGCAATGAGTGGCGTCAGTTATATCCAGCGTGTAGCACTCAAGGGTGGTGTAGCGCCGAGTACCGAGTGCACGGCGGCCAACAAGGGCAAGCAGGAAGTGGTGAAATACCAGGCTGACTACATCTTCTGGGCGGCCAATTAAGTAAAGTCGTCTACGCTGCTGCGAAGCGCCCCGGCCCCACCGCCGGGGCATTGATCTGGAAACCGTGCCGTTGTTTGATTATGAAGCCTGCCTGCTGGCTTGCGCCCGTCGCGAGCAGCCAGCGTTACGTGAGTTGTATGAACAGGAAAGCAGCCGCCTGCTGGGCGTCGCCTTGCGCATCGTGCGCGATAAAGCCCTGGCCGAAGACATCGTGCATGAGGCTTTTATCAAGGTCTGGAACAATGCCGGCAGTTTCGATCCCGGCAAGGGTTCGGCCCGTGGCTGGGTGTTCAGCGTAACCCGGCACCTGGCGCTGAATGCCATGCGCAGCAGTGGTCGTGAAGTACAGATCGACGAAGAACATGAGGCCATTGAGCAGCCCGATACTTTTGAATACCGGGCGCGCTCGGCACAGATTTATACCTGCCTGGAACAACTGGACCCGGCCCGTCGCAGCTGCATCCTGCACGCCTACGTCGACGGTTACTCCCACAGCGAAATCGCGCAGAAACTGGGCACCCCACTGGGGACCGTCAAAGCCTGGATCAAACGCAGCCTCGCGGCATTGCGTGAGTGCATGGCATGAACAGCATCGACGAATTGGCCAGCGAATATGTACTCGGCACCTTGCCGGCCGAGCAACGCCTGGAGGTAGAACAGCGCCTGGCAGTCGACCCGCAGTTGCGCGCCGCGGTGGATGCCTGGGAACAGCGTTTGTTGCCATTGACCGAACTGGCCGAATCGGTCACTCCTTCCACTCATTTATGGCGACGCATCGAGCGCAGCCTGGGCCATGGGACAGCGCAAGACGCCTCCGTGTCGTGGTGGAATCTGTTGGCACTGTGGCGCGGATTGGCCAGCGCTGGCCTGGTGGCAAGCCTGGTGCTGGCCACACTGCTGCTGACCCGCACCGGCGCAGTCAACCCGACGGCCTATCTGGTGGTGTTGGTGGCACCGCAAAGCCAGGCGCCCGGCTGGGTGATCCAGGCAAGCAACACCCAGGAAATTCAGCTGATACCGCTGGGTGTCATGGAAGTGCCGGCAGACAAGGCGCTGCAGTTCTGGACCAAGGGCGACGACTGGCAGGGCCCGGTTTCGCTTGGGCTGGTCAAGCCTGGGCAAACGTTGTCGGTACCGCTGGACAAACTTCCACCGTTGGCACCGAACCAGCTGTTTGAGCTGACCCTGGAGAATTCGGGCGGGTCTGCGACGGGCAAGCCGACCGGGCCGATTCAGGCGATTGGGCGGGCAGTCAAAGTAATCTGAACGTAATGGAATGTTATGGGCGGCCCATTTGCAGAATTCCAATACATGTCTGACCTTTAGAGACACTTGTGCACGATAGAATCAGCCTCGAAAAACCCGGCCACGTGGACCTTCTATGCCCTCCAAAACCCGCTCGTTGCTGATCCTTGCCCTGGTGGTTGTGTTCACCGGTATCGGTGCCGGCCTTGGCGGCATGCTTCTGGCCTTGCTGCTGCATGGCATTCAACACCTGGCGTACGGCTATAGCCTGGACAGCCTGATCAGCCACGAAACCTTTCTACTGGGCGTCACCGCCGCCTCGCCCGAGCGTCGCGTGCTGGTGCTGATGGTGTGCGGGCTGGTGGCGGGATTGGGTTGGTGGACGATCTATCGTTATGGCCGGCCACTGGTAAGTATCAAGCAGGCCGTGTCGGCCCAGGCGCCGATCATGCCGCCCAAGACCACCCTCGCCCACGCGCTGCTGCAAATCATCACCGTGGCCCTTGGCTCACCGCTGGGCCGTGAGGTGGCGCCACGGGAAGTCGGTGCCCTGGCTGGCAGTTGGTTATCGCAGAGGGCGCGGTTGGCGCCGGACATGCATCGCTTGATCGTCGCCTGCGGTGCCGGGGCCGGCCTGGCGGCGGTGTACAACGTGCCGTTGGGTGGCGCGGTGTTTGTGCTGGAAGTGTTGGTGGGCGCGTTCAGTTGGCCGGCGGCGGTGATTGCCCTGGCCACCTCGGCCATCGGCGCGTCCGTGGCGTGGATCGGGCTGGGCGCGGAGTCGCAGTACGTAGTGCCGCAGTTTGTCCTCAGTCCTGCGCTGATCGGCTGGGCCGTGATTTGTGGCCCGGTGTTTGGCCTGGCGGCCTACGGTTTTGCTCGACTGACCGGCGCGGCACGGGCCAACGCCGCCCGCGGTTGGCGCTTGCCGGTACTGTCGTTGATCAACTTTACGATCATTGGCGGGCTGGCGATTTTCCTGCCGCAGATTCTCGGCAATGGCAAAGGCCCGGCGCAGTTGGGTTTCGACAATGAACTGACCATCGGCCTGGCGGCCCTGCTGTTGGTAGTCAAAGTGCTGATCACCACCAGCAGCCTGCGAGCCGGTGCCGAAGGTGGTTTGTTGACGCCTGCACTGGCCAACGGCGCGCTGCTGGCGATCATCCTCGGGGGCGCCTGGAGCCTGCTGTGGCCGGGTGTGCCGCTGGGTGCGTTTGCGATCATCGGCGCGGCGGCGTTCCTCGCATCAAGCATGAGCATGCCGCTGACCGCGATTGTGCTGGTGGCGGAATTTACCCGCATAGATCATGACTTCCTAGTGCCGATCATCCTCGCGGTGGCCGGCTCGATGTGCATGAGCAAGTTGTGTGTGATGTGGGAAAAACGCTGAAGAGGCTGGATTAAAACGCCCACAGACGCCATCCTTGCGCGCTTTAAGCCGCCCTGTCAGCGGCGCTCTACGCACAAAGGATATGCCCGCATGCACGACCAACCGCTCGCTCCTGCCGATTTCGAATTCATCGAAGACATTCTGCTCAAGTACGGCGACGACCATTCGGTGCTGAACCTGGCCGAGCTCGACGGTTTCTTCACGGCGCTGGTCTCCAGCCCGGCCCAGGTCGATGTCGCCGAGTGGTTCCCGGCCATCTGGGGTGGGCAGAATCCTGAGTGGGAAAGCCCTGACGAAGCCAAGCGGTTTCTCGATTTGAGCGTGCGACATATGAACGCCATTGCCACGCAATTGGCGGCGAATGCGCAGGGTTTCAAGGCGCGTTTTGACGAGACTGAGCATCAGGGCCAGGTACTTACTCTGGCAGAAGAATGGTGCTTCGGGTACGTCCGTGGGGCTGCCGTAGGGAATTGGCCTTCGTTGGTGGGTGAGCAGGCTGAGCTGTTGGAAAAAATCTCCTGGTGCGCCGAGCAGGACAACTTTGAACTGCCAGTGGATTTGGATGTTAGTTTGCATCAGCAGCGGGTCAGCGCGATTGAGCCGGCTGCTCGGGCGTTGCATGATTATTGGTTGGCTAAGCGCTGAGGGTTTTCTCTACATATCCGTTGCTGCGGTAACGGCTGCTTAGGGTTCCGCCCTTACGGCGGCTCACTTTTGATAGAGCGCAAAAGTAAGCAAAACGCTCTTGCCCCACCACTCGGCACCTCGCCATGGCTCGGTGTGCCCTCACGCAGGCTTTGGAGCGTGGTTTAACGGGGCGCCTAAGATCAAAGTCACAAGCAAGATCAAGAGCACGGCGGCCTGAAAGCCGACCTGAGTGGTAGAAGCAGATCAACAGCAGATCAAGTGCGAAAACCGATTTTTCTGTGACCACCGATTCTATGCGTGGCCACTGGCTCCTCTGTGGGAGCTGGCTTGTCGGGTCGCCGCATCGCTGCGATGGCCTCACCACTTTTTACCTGAAAAAAATGCAGTCCAAATGTGGAAGCGGGCTTGCTCGCGAAGGCGTTGGATCAGTCGGCACATGTATTGACTGGCACACCGTTTCGCGAGCAAGCCCGCTCCCACAGTTTGATCCAGTTCATTCAGGTAGACCGAGGTGAGGCCATCGCAGCGATGCGGCGACCCGACAAGCCAGCTCCTACAGAAAAGCAGATCTGCTTTTGCTTCTACCACTCAGGCCGGCTTTCAGGCCGCCGTGCTTTTGATCTTGATCTTAGGCGCCCCGTTAAACCACGATGGCCGAACGCAGGTATTGCGGAGCGGGTAAACCGGCAGGACGCCGGTTTAGCCGCGCTGGGCCAAGGATGGCCCATCGCGGCGACCCGCGGAGCAATGCCGGAGTGCGGGCATGCTGAGCCCAAGCGAGGCACCGAGTGGTGGGGCAAGAGCGTTTTGCTTACTTTTGCGCTCTATCAAAAGTGAGCCGCCGTAAGGGTGGAACCCTACGAAGCCCTGACCGCAGCAACGGATATGTACTCAAAACAAACACGCCCCCCCACAAACCTCAGCTGTTAAGGATCACCTCAAAGCCACCGTAAATCATCCGCTGCCCATCAAACGGCATCGGGTTAACGTCTGGCTTCATCCGAGAGTCCTCCATAACCTTGCGCATCCCCGCATCGCGCACTTGTCGCGATGGCCAGACTATCCAGGAAAACACTACCGTTTCATCGTCCTTCAACTTCACCGCCATGGGCAGCGAAGTCACCTGCCCCTGGGGCACATCATCGCCCCAACATTCGACGATACTCATTGCACCATGCTCCTTGAACACCAAGGCAGCGGCCTTGGCATGCAGGATGAATTGTTCACGCTTGGCGGTAGGCACCGCGATTACACAGCCATCGACGTAAGACATGCTGATTTCCTCATTTGACGGTGGGTTCTGCTATGTAGTCGAAGAGCAAACCACCCAAATCGACATCCACCTGAAAAAATCGACAGAGGGTCCAATTGCCCTGACGCTATACTCACGCGCTCGCGATTTTCCAGGGACAGGAACATGACTCAAAAACTATTCTGGAACGACCCTTACCAAACCCGCCTCGATACCGAGGTCACCCAAGTCGACGGTGATCAGGTGTGGCTTCGCGAGACGATCTTCTTCGCCTTCTCCGGCGGCCAGGAAAGCGACTCAGGCAACATCGGCGGTTATCCAGTGTTGCTCGCGCAAAAGCAGGAGCTGGAGATCGCCTACACCCTGCCCGCCGATCACACCCTCACGCCCGGAACGCCGGTGCACATCAGCATCGACGGTGCCCGGCGCTATCGGCTGATGCGCCTGCATTTTGCGGCTGAGATGGTGCTGCAACTGATGTACCAGCTGCGTCCGGGAATCCTGCGTATTGGCGCGCATATCTCGGCGGACAAGGCCCGCATCGACTTCGCCAGCGATACCAGCCTTTCTCCTTTATTTGCGGTGCTTGAGGAGCAGACGCTGGCGCTGGTCAACCGCGACCTGCCGATCCAGACTGCGTTCAGCGACGTCGCCGCCGAGCGCCGATTCTGGTCAGTCGAAGGCTTTGCGCAAATGCCCTGCGGCGGCACCCACCCACGCTCAACCGGTGAAATCGGACCACTGGCCCTCAAGCGTAAAAACACCGGCAAGGGCAAGGAGCGTATCGAAGTCATGCTGCTGAGCTGAGCCCGCGACGATCCCTGCTCGACAACGGTAGCGTGTTTGGCCGATTATTCGTGTCCGCCAGTCGGCCACTCCACGCCACCACGCCTTGAATCAGGAGCCTTGTACCTTGAGTTCGCAGAAAACCGTGACCGTTACCCCCCCTAATTTTCCATTGAACGGCAAGGTCGCGCCCCCCGGCTCCAAATCCATTACCAACCGCGCCCTGCTGCTGGCCGCCCTGGCCAAGGGCACCAGCCGCCTGAGCGGCGCGCTGAAAAGCGATGACACCCGGCACATGTCGGTGGCCCTGCGGCAGATGGGCGTAACCATCGATGAGCCGGACGATGTAACGTTTGTGGTGACCAGCGTTGGCAAGCTGCAATTGCCGACGCAACCGTTGTTCCTCGGCAATGCCGGCACGGCAATGCGTTTCCTCACGGCGGCAGTGGCTACGGTGCAAGGTACGGTGGTGCTGGACGGCGACGACTACATGCAAAAACGCCCGATCGGCCCGCTGCTCGCCACCCTGAGCCAGAACGGCATCCAGGTCGACAGCCCAACCGGCTGCCCGCCGGTGACCGTCCACGGCACTGACAAGGTCCTGGCCAAGCGTTTTGAAATCGACGGCGGTCTGTCGAGCCAGTACGTCTCGGCACTGTTAATGCTGGCGGCGTGCGGCGAAGCACCGATTGAAGTGGCCCTGACCGGCAAGGACATCGGCGCCCGTGGCTACGTCGACCTGACCCTGGACTGCATGCGGGCCTTCGGCGCACAGGTCGAGGCCGTCGACGAAAGCACCTGGCGCGTGGCCCCCACCGGCTACACCGCGAATGACTACCTGATCGAACCCGACGCATCCGCCGCGACTTACTTGTGGGCCGCTGAAGTGCTGACCGGTGGCAACATCGATTTGGGCGTGGCAGCGCAGGACTTTACCCAGCCCGACGCCAAGGCTCAGGCAGTGATCGCCCAATTCCCGCAAATGCCCGCCGAAGTGGTGGGCTCACAAATGCAGGATGCGATCCCGACCCTCGCCGTGCTGGCCGCGTTCAACAACACCCCTGTGCGCTTCACCGAACTGGCCAACCTGCGGGTCAAGGAATGCGACCGCGTGCAGGCGTTGCATGACGGCCTCAACGAAATCCGCCCGGGCCTGGCGACTATTGAAGGCGACGACTTGCTGGTCGCCAGCGATCCGGCCCTGGCAGGTACATCGTGCAATGCGCTGATCGACACCCATGCCGACCATCGCATCGCCATGTGCTTTGCCCTGGCAGGATTGAAAGTATCGGGCATAAGGATTCAAGACCCGGACTGCGTCGGCAAGACCTATCCTGAATACTGGAAGGCCTTGCAAAGCCTTGGCGTCCAACTGAGTTATTGAGCCATGAGCGTTGGTGTGGGGAGGGAGATCTGATGAGCATTCGCCAACCCTGCCCACCCGGCGCTTGCGTGTGTGAGCGCGAACAACTGCTCGACGCCCCCGGTGCCGACCTGCGCATCCTGCACCTGACCCGCCAGGAAGAAAAACGCCTGCTGGACCGCCTGGAAAACCTGCAAAGCCTGCCCGACCTGGAGCGCATGCAGCAGCTGATGCACCAGCAACTGGGCATTCGCGTGCACATCGCGCCGGGCCATAGCGAAGTGAAGAGCATGCGCGGGATTCAAATTGTTATCGATGAGTTGCCGGGGATGTGTCGCAAGACCCGGCAGTCGATCCCGGCGGCGATTCGCCGGGGGCTGGAGAAACGGCCGGAAATTGCATACCGGTTGCTCGATGCCCACGACTTGTTCCGCGAAGGTTGAGCTAGTTGCCCCGCCCGCCACCAAACGACCACTCATCCGCCGCCGTCGTTGTAATCACCACCATCACGTCCTCAGGGTTTAACCCTATCCGAGCTTCCAGGCGCTCAACCAGCGCGCGGTAGAAACGCCGCTTGGTCGCCGTATCGCGCGGCTTGCCGCCGGTAATCGCGATCAGTACATAGTCATCGCTGCGCGGCCCGCCCAGATAGTTGCGGTCAAAGATCAACTCGCCTGCTTCATGCTGGTGGATGACGTGGAAACGGTCTTCCTCTGGCACATCGAAACGCTCGACCAGGGCGTCATGCAGGCTCTGTGAAAGCGCTTGCAGGTAATCGGCAGATTTGCCGCGATGCAGAGAAATGCGAGCGTAAGGCATGTTCGGTTACTCCTGCGGGCGAATGGATGAGAGCAGATTTAACGCCGACGCCGCCGTCGGCCAGCCCGAATAAAACGCCAGGTGCGTGATGACCTCAGTCAGCTCTGCAACACTCAAACCGTTATCCAGGGCGCGTTGCAGGTGGAACGGCAACTGCTCCAATCGGTACAGGGCCACCAACGCGGCGACCGTAATGAGGCTGCGTTCTCTGGGAGGCAGTTGGCTGCGCTGCCACATATCGCCGAACAGGACGTCGTGGGTCAGTTCAGCAAATTTGGCGGCGGATTCGTCGTAGGGCGTGTTCACGGTGTGTTGCTCCGAAAATTCAGTTGACGGGCAAAACCTAGCAAGCCACGATCGTTCCGAATATCAGATTAAACAGAACCGACCATCCCAAGTTTATGGACCATTACATGCGCCGCCCCACCTTCGACCTGGACGTATTGCGCACCTTCGTCACCGGCGTTGAACTCAACAGCTTCGCCAAGGCGGCCGACCGTCTTGGCCGCTCCACGTCTGCCGTCAGCGCACAGTTAAAAAAGCTTGAGGAACAGGTCGGCTCGCCCGTGCTGGGCAAGTCCGGTCGCGGGCTGGCGTTGACGCCGGTAGGTGAAGCACTGCTCAGCCATGCGCGGCGCTTGCTGGAGCTTAACGACAGCGTTTTCAACGCTCTGCATGAAACCCAGACAGCTGGCACATTGCGCCTTGGTGTCCAGGAAGATTTTGCCGAGCACCTGCTCAGCGAAGTCCTTCGGCGCTTCGCTCAGCGTTACCCGAGGATCAACCTCGAAGTGCGCATCGCGCGCAACGCCGAATTACTCGCACTGACCGACAGCGCCGGCCTGGATCTGGCGCTGACCTGGGAAACCGCCAACGCCTCGCCCTACTCCACGCACCTGGGACAAACCCCGATGCAGTGGATCGGGCCGCGCAACAAGCCGCCACTGCAGCGCGCCGCTGATGCACCGCTGCCGCTGGTGATGTTTGAAGCGCCCTGTGTATTGCGCAGCGCCGCCACCGAAGCACTGGACCGCGCCAGCATTGCCTGGCGAATTGCCTTGACCAGCCCCAGCGTCGCTGGCATCTGGGCCGCAGTCGACGCCGGCTTGGGCGTGACGTTGCGCACGCGGATCGGTTTGCCGGCTCACCTCGATATCATTGAGGGCCTGCCGAGGGTGCCGTCCCTTGGCTATGAATTGCATCACAGCCAACCGACGCCGAGCGCAGCGGTGGCACAACTGGCAGCGCTGATACAGAGCAGCCTGGAGCAGCAGGTGTTTTAGGCGGTTTCATGGGTTTCAAGGGCGACGAACAGCTGGCGTCCCAACTTCGACCCCAGCTCAAGATGCTGCTCCGCTGCGCCTGTCTCGGAGTCCAACAACAACTCCGACGTCAGCACCTTCGCCCCGCAGTAATCAAAAATCCCGTGGTCAATTTGCGTGCGCATGGCATTGGCATAACCGTGGCGTTCGAAAACACCCTCATCGGCCCCGCCCAGCGCCAACAGGTGAACCGGCAAGTGTCCGAGTTTCTTGACGACCTTGTCGTTGAGGCCGTAATCGATGGCCCAGCCCCGGACAAATACCCGGTCGATCCAGCCCTTGAGCAAGCCCGGTAGCGACCACCAATAAATCGGAAACACCAGCACCAAGGCGTCGGCACGGTCGATTCGTGCCTGCTCAGCCAGGACGTCGGCGGGCGGCGTGGCCCCCGTGCGGTGTACCGCGTGGTCGGCGGCGCTGTAGCGAGGGTCGAAGCCTTCGGCGACAAGGTCGGCAATTTCGAAGGTGTGGCCAGAGGCGACCAGGCCGCCTGCGACCTGGTGTGCAAGGCTATGAGTCAGTGATTCGGGATCGTGGTGAGCGACGACAATGAGCGCGTGCATGGCAAAAACTCCAATACGGTTTGCGGGTGGAAGGTGAAGTTTGTATGCTTGACCTAAGTTACGAATAGTAAGTTACTTTTGGTATATAAGCATGTCAAGCACCGAATCCGCTGCACCCCGCCGTCGCCTTTCGCGCGATGATCGATTACGCCAGCTACTCGATGTGGCCTGGCAACTGGTGCGCGAAGAAGGCACCGACGCCCTGACGCTGGGGCATTTGGCTGAACTGGCCGGCGTCACCAAACCGGTGGTGTATGACCACTTCGGCACGCGCGCCGGGTTGTTGGCTGCGTTGTACAAAGATTTCGATGATCGCCAGAACTTGCTGTTCGACGCCGCCATTGAGGCCAGTGGGCCGACGCTCGATGACCGCGCCTGGGTCATCGCCTCGTCCTATGTCGATTGCGTGCTGCTGCAAGGCCGCGAAATTCCCGGGGTGATCGCGTCCCTGAGCAGCTCTCCTGAGCTGGATTCCTTGAAGCGCGAATACGAGGCGATTTTCATCAGCAAGTGCCGCGATGCACTCGTGGCATTCTCGCCTTCCGGCGAGATCGGGCAGGCCGGTTTGCGCGGCATGCTGGGGGCCGCCGAGGCGCTGTCGAACGCCGCGGCCAGCGGTGAGATCAGCCCCGAAGAGGCGCAGGAAGAACTGCTCACGACCATCAAGGCGATGGTCAATCGGGGCACGCGTTTAGAAAATTAAAGCGACGCGAGGAATAAACCGGCGTGACGGGTGTTTACCTGAGTACGCCTTGTGGATACAGCACAAGGCCAGTACCCAAAATCAAGAAACACTCCAGGAGTTGTTCGTCATGCTGAAAAAATTCTCCCTCGCTGCTACTGTCGTGATTGCGTGCGCGTCGACCATGGCCTTCGCCGCCCCTGCCACTATCGCTGACAGTGCCAAAGGCAAAGTGCTGGTCGATGGCAAAGGCATGACCCTGTACACCTTCGCCAAAGACAGCGCCGGCAAATCCGTCTGCAACGGGCAATGCCTGGCCAACTGGCCGGCGCTGACCGCCAAGGCAGGCGCGAAGGATGCCGACGGCTACACCGTGATCAGCCGTGATGATGGCGCCAGGCAATGGGCCTACAAGGGCCAGCCGCTGTACACCTGGGTCAAGGACAGCAAGCCTGGCGATATCACCGGTGACGGCGTTGGCGGCAATTGGAACCTGGCCAAGCCATAAGACTTAACAACCGGTGATCGTTCCCACGCGCAGCAAAGGAATGCAGCTTGGGACGCTCCGCGTCCGGTGGCCAGCGCAAGGCTTGAGCCCTGCGCAATGGTGACGCGGAGCGTCACGGGATGCATTCCTTTGCTGCGCGTGGAACGATCACTATCCCAAGCGTTCGTGTACGAACGCTTGGGCTTTACGCGTCAGTTGATCAAAGTGCCGGTCACGCTGTTTCTCCGCATCCACCATTGCGCGCTTGCCGTGCTTTTGCAGCAGATACGTATGAATCTGCCGCACCTCCAGCGAACTGTAGATCGGCGCCACGTCCAGTAGCCCCATCAAGCCATCGGTGCTGTAGTCGCGGGTGTTCATCAACACTTGGGTGCCGCGTACGCCGCGAACCAGGAAGCCCATCGACTCGAACGCCGACACCTTCTCCACCGCGCACGTCAGTTCGGCATGCGGATAACGCGCGAGCATGTCCTGCATCATCGCCCGTGCCACGCCCTGGCGCCGGTGACTGGCGCGCACCGCCATGTACGCGACGCCACACGCCTCGGGATCGTCCTTGACCGGCAAGTACAGCAAAAAGCCGAGCACCTGTTCCTGCTCATCCACAGCGGTGATCAACTCGACAGCAATCCCTTTCGACCCACCCACCGCCTCCAGGTACAGGTGCACCTCGTAGCCGATCGCATACTGGTAGACGTTGTACAACAGGTTGCTCGGCGGGATGGCGGCCATGCTGATGTCAGTCAGGTAATCGACCACCATCTGCAGGATCTGGCTGTTGATTGGCTCGGGGCACGGGGTTTTATAGTGGGTAAGGCTGAACATTCGAATTCCTGGTGTTTCGGGTCAAGACGTCGCGGATTGTACCTGTTGCAGCAACGTATCGAGCGAAAGGCTGCCATCGACCCGCAGCGAAGGTTGCTTCAATTGCCTGAACCACGCCTCGTGCCGTGGGCGGCTGCGACCGGCCTGGGCGGCTGTTTCGTACCCCGCAGCCCACACCAGAAACGCCTGGTGATTGGCATGCATGTCACCACCGGCAAGAATCCGCGCTCCAAATTGCCGGGCTTCGCGGGCTTTCAAACGCTCAATGCGCAAGGCTGTCGGGGTATCGACCAACACCACCAATTGGGCGTCGACGATCAACTCATCGCCCCAACCGTCGAGGGAGCCGCAAAGTACCCACTCGCCCCCGGCCAACGCTTGCTTAAGCAGCGTCACACGTTCCGCAGGAGGGCGTGATTGTACGTACGGTGGGTCGGTCGGGCACCAGTAATAGTCGTCCACGTCGATAGGCCGCAAACCCAATGCCGCTGCCAACGCCCGACCCAACGTCGTGACGCCTGCGCCCGAGGCGCCGTTCAGATAAATCCGCTGAGTCATTCCCACAGCTCCCGTAAACACTCGGCATTCGCCCACAGACTGAAAAAGTTCGGACCAACGGGTGCATGGATGCCCCTTCATCGCGCATCATGGGCACTTTCATGCTCAAGGGAAACGTCCATGCGCGTTCTGTCATTGATGATGGGTCTTACGACGCTGGCTGCCAGTCTGGTGTTTAGTGCCCAGGCGTCGGCGAGCGAAGAAAGCCTGTTGGTGGACTCGATCAACCAGTACCGCAGCCAGGTGCAGCGCTGTGGTAACCAGGGTTCACAAGAACTGCCACCGCTGGCCACTGATACGCGGCTGGTGCTGCCGGTCAACAGCGTCGGCGACCTGCAACAGGCGCTGGCTCGGGCGGCGTACCCCATGGTTAACGTGCAGGCCATCAGCCTCTCAGGTCCAAAGAATGCCGAAGCCGCCATGAAGGCCGTGCGTGAAAGCTTCTGCCGCGTGGTATTGGACCCGCAATTTGTCGACATCGGTGTGAGCAGCAATGGCCAGGACTGGCGCATCGTACTCGCCCGCCCATTGCTGACCAGCGGCTTGGGTGAGTCGCAGACAGAAGGCAAGAAGGTAATGGAGTTGATCAACACGGCACGCCAGCAACCGCGCCAGTGTGGCGGCCAAGCGTTCGGCGCAACCACACCGCTGGCCTGGAACGACGCCCTCGCCACTGCCGCCGCCGGGCACTCGCGCAACATGGCCAACGGTAACTTCTTCGATCATCTGGACCATGACGGTCGTACGCCCGGTGACCGGGCGGAGTTGGCGGGTTATATCGGCCAACAGATTGGCGAAACCATTGCTGCCGGCATGGATACGCCACGCAAAGTGGTGGATGGCTGGCTGGCCAGCCCAGGGCACTGCGCCAACCTGATGAACCCGCAGTTCAAAGACATGGGTGCGGCCTATGCGATGGACCCGAAGAGTGACGCCGGGATTTATTGGACGGGGTTGTTTGGGGTGCAGTAAGTGGCATCGCAGCATCCAGCAGCCCTGAACCTCCACCGAATTCGATGAGACAGCAAAGTGCCATCTAATAGATAATCACCGCGGCAACCCTGCTGAACTGGCTGGCGGTATGCGTGTCTGTAGCTTGAGATCCTGCAAATAAGCAACACGAACAAACGTGGCAAACAAGGCGTTCTTCAAATGACAAATTGGCTGCAAAGCGGCGGCGAAATGGCCGAACGTGTCCGGCACCACGATTGGGCCAATACGCCACTGGGCCCGCTGGAGCAGTGGCCAGATGTACTGAAAACCACTGTGGCGCTGTGCTTTGCCTCCAGTTTCCCCCAAGCAATTGTCTGGGGGCCGCAACTGATCACGTTGTACAACGATGCCTTCATCCCGATTCTGGGTAACAAACCCGACGCCTTGGGGCGGCCGTTCAGCGAGACCTGGAAAGAGGTCTGGCACGAGATCAGCCCCATCGCCGACGCAGCCTTCGCCGGGCACGCGACCTTCATCGAAAACTTCCCATTGGTGATCGAACGCAGCGACGACCCGGAGCAGGCGTACTTCACCTTCTGCTATAGCCCGATTCGCGACCCTCAAGGCAACGTCGTGGGAATGCTTGATACCGTCACCGAGACCACCACCACGGTGTTCCTGGCCCGACGCTTGGCAGTGCTGGATGCCATCGGTACCGCCGTGGCGAATGCCACCGACGCCGAAGCCATCATGACCGCGACCACCCGCCTGCTGGCGGCACACCTGCACGTGTCGAGTTGCGCCTATGCAGACATGGAAGCCGATGAAGATGCCTTCAACATCCGTGGCGATTGGGCCGCCGTTGGCTCGCCGTCGATTGTCGGGCGTTATTGCCTGGAGGATTTCGGCCAGTTGGCAGTCAGTTGCCTGCGGGCCGGCAAGCCGCTGGTCATCCGCGACAACCGGGTGGAGTTGACGCCGCAGGAATCCGCCACGTTCCAGGCAATGGGAATCACGGCAACCATTTGCATGCCCCTGATCAAGGACGGACGCCTGACTGCATTGATGGCAATTCACGACAAACACCCACGAATCTGGTCGCCATACGACTTGGCGTTGCTGGGCGAAGTCACTGAAAGGTCATGGGCTCACATCGAACGGGTACGCGCCGATGCGGCCTTGCGCATCGGCCTCGCCGCCTACAGCGAACTCAACGCCACCCTGGAGCAGCGGGTCGAGGAACGCACCACCCTGCTGACCCAGACCGAAGCCGCGTTGCGCCAATCGCAAAAGCTCGAAGCCATCGGCCAACTCACCGGCGGCGTGGCCCACGACTTCAATAACCTGCTAACAATCATTCGCTCTTCCGTGGACTTCCTGCGCCAGCCGGACCTGTCCGAAGAGCGCCGCCAACGCTATATGGGCGCGGTATGCGACACGGTGGAGCGTGCCAGCAAGCTCACCAGTCAATTGCTCGCGTTCGCCCGCCGGCAGCCGCTGAACCCGGAAATATTCAATGCCGGCCTGCGGGTGAAAAATATCGGCGATATGCTGGAAAGCGTCACTGGCGCGCGGATTCACGTGCACGTGATGTTGCCCGACACGCCGTGCTACATCCGCGCCGACTCAAGTCAGTTTGAAACCGCGCTGATCAACATCGCGATGAACGCCCGCGACGCCATGAATGGCCAGGGTAACCTCATGCTGCGGGTGGAAGCCGATCAACCGCTGCCGCGTATCCGTGGCGATGCCGGCTCAGGCCAGCCCTTTATTGCGATATCGCTGACGGACACCGGCGCAGGAATTCCCGGCGATACCTTCGAGCGAATTTTCGAACCATTCTTCACCACCAAGGCCGTCGGCAAGGGTACCGGGCTTGGCCTCTCGCAAGTGTTCGGGTTCGCCAAGCAATCCGGCGGCAACGTGGACGTTGCCAGTACCGTCGGCCAAGGCACGGTGTTCACCCTGTACCTGCCGCAGGTGGAAGCTGAAGAAAGCCTCGAATTACGCGAGCAAGCGTTCCGCGAGCTGATCCCGGAAACTGTTCAGCGCCATATTCTGGTGGTGGAGGACAACCTGGAAGTCGGCCGCTTTGCCAATCAGATCCTGCAGGACCTGGGCTATCAAACCACCTGGGCGACCAATGCCGAACAGGCACTGGAGTGCGCCGGGCCGGACGCGATGGCCTTCGATGCAGTGTTTTCCGACGTGATAATGCCCGGCATTACCGGGGTCGCGCTGGCCAGGGAATTGCGCCGCCGCAGGCCCGGCCTGCCAGTGATCCTGACCTCCGGCTACAGCCTGGAGCTGGCAGAAAGTGGCTATGAAGGCCTGGAGTTCCTGGCCAAGCCCTACTCCGCCGACCAGATCTCGCGGGTACTGGCCAAGGCCTTACTCAAGGCCTGAGCCCTACTCGGCCACTGCCACTTGATTACGCCCAAGGGCCTTGGCCCGGTACAGCGCCTTGTCGGCGGTGTTCATCAAGCCGTGCAGGTCCTGACCCAAAGGATGAGTGGAGGCAACACCCAGGCTGGCAGTCAAGCCATGCACAGGCTCACTCGCGAGCCCGGCAATGGCTTTGATCAATTGCTCGGCAATGTCTCGTGCGACTTCCAGCGACGTATTCGGCAGCAGCACCGCAAACTCCTCGCCGCCCAACCGACCGTACACATCCGCCTGGCGAAACGAGGTGCTGATCACCTCACCGATCTGGCGCAGCACCTGGTCCCCGGCCTGATGGCCATAGGTGTCGTTGATATCCTTAAAGTGATCCATGTCCATCATCAGCGCACACAAGGGCTGTTGATTGTGCCGGCACTGCTCGTACAGCAACTGGGCATGCTCGAAAAACGCCCGGCGGTTCATCAGCCCGGTGAGCTCGTCGGTCTGTGCCGCGCGGGTGGAAATGTTGTGGGCGCGCTCCATTTGCCGGGTCAAGCGAAAAGCCGTTTCCAGGGCCACGGACAATTTGCGCGTGGCGCTCACCACAAACGACGAGAACACCAGCACAGCCACCGCGATACCCACTTGCATCGAGGACGGTTGAAACAGCAGCCACAGAGTGCAGGGCAACAACACCAGGGCCATGGACACCAGCGTCATCGAGCGATAGGCCGAGTAGCAAGACACCGCGCTGACCGACATGCCCACGCCAAACAGCATCACCAGCGCCTGTGCCAGCCGATCGTCGGTGGGCATCACCGCCAATGCGCCTGCGCCCCAGATCCCGGCGGATAACATCAGCGTGATCCAGTAGCGACGCTCCCAGCGGGCGGCCGTGCGTTCGCTGAGAGGGCAGCGAAACCAGGCCAGGAACATCGAAATGCGCAGCAAGGACGAACCGGTCAACAGCAGCATCCAGCCGAGGATCTCTGAATGATCAAAACGATCCCAACACAGCCAGCACAACATCGCGGCTGCCAGGTAACTGCCGAACACCGCAGAAAATGACTGGCGAAACAGTTGCTGCAACCGATCCGTTCGTACCTGCTCCTCAATGAAGCAATCCTGGTCCTGCCCACGCCCAAGGCCATTCATTTGGTCCGCCTGATCATACCGATACGACAAGGCGCTATTGTGGCACCCTGCCAGTAGCGGTCACAACTGAATCCAGCGTGCCAGAGCGCCGAAAGCCCGATAAATTCACATGAACACGCCCATGCATACTCAGGAGCCCGTTATGCACGCCCCACTGCCGAAAACCACCGCACGATTGATCCTGCGGCCCCCGACCGCCGGCGACGTGGCAGGTGTCTTCGCCATCTATGGCGACCCTGAAACCAACCTCTATAACCCTGCCGGCCCCTTGGCGGATATTTATCAAGCCCGCACGGCACTCGAACGCTGGCTCAAGCACTGGGATGAGCATGGCTTTGGCCAGTGGGCCATAGCCGCCCGGGAGGCGCCCGACGAGGTCATCGGTTTTGGCGGCATCACGTTGTACCGCTACGGCGAGGTTGAACGGATCAACCTCGGCTACCGGTTCGCCGTCGGCGCCTGGGGCAAAGGTTATGCAACGGAACTGGCCTGGGCGGCGCGGGACTACGCCTTTGGCGAACTGGACCAGCCACAGGTGTACGGCGTGGTGCGCCCGGCGCACCAAGCGTCGATCAATGTTCTGGAAAAAATCGGCATGCATCGCATCGGCGAATTGGACGACGTGCCGGGGCAAGCATCCAGCCTGGTGTATGTGGCCAACCGCGCAGACGCTGCTCATCCAGCGCTGGAACAACACCGCAAGCCGGGGTTTTGAGCAACCAGGGGCAACCTGGCAAACCTCTGCGACGCAATCTCCCGCCAACCAAATCATTGACCCGCCATGTATCGCAGTGTGTCCAACGGCCCCTGCGATACACACGCTTTAGCCCAGCCGCTTTTTGGAAACAGCCCGGATACACCCACACGTTCAACTGTGAGCCAGGCAAACCACCCGCCGCTGGAGACTCACTATGACCATTCGCCCTACCTTCAAGCCTCGCCACTTGCTTGGCGCCTCACTGCTGGCCTTTGCGCTGGTGCAATTTGGAGCTGTGGGCGTGGCCAGCGCGGAATCTGCGCACACCACGGCGGCAACCGCGACCAGCGCCTTTGGCCCTCTGAAACACATCAACGCCGGCTTATTGAATGTGGCGTACGCCGAAGTCGGCCCGTCCGACGGCCCGGTGGTGATATTACTGCACGGCTGGCCCTACGACATCGACAGCTACGCCCAAGTCGCGCCATTGCTGGCAGCGAAGGGTTATCGGGTGCTGATCCCTTACGCCCGAGGCTATGGCGACACCCGTTTCCTTTCCGACAAAACCCCGCGCAACGGCCAACCGGCAGCGCTGGCCAGTGATGTCATCGACTTTATGGACGCGCTGAAGATCAAGCAGGCGGTGCTCGGCGGCTACGACTGGGGCGCACGCTCGGCGGATATCGTCTCGGCGCTGTGGCCTGAGCGGGTGAAGGCGCTGGTATCGGTCAGCGGCTACCTGATCGGCAACCAGGAAGCCGGCAAGAACCCATTGCCGCCCAAGGCCGAGTTGCAGTGGTGGTACCAGTTCTACTTCGCCACTGATCGTGGCGCGGCCGGCTATGCAAAAAACACCCACGACTTCGCCAGGTTGATCTGGCAGTTGGCTTCGCCGAAATGGACGTTTGATGACGCCACCTTCGAGCGCAGCGCCAAGGGGCTGGACAACCCCGACCATGTCGCGATCACCGTATTCAACTACCGCTGGCGCCTGGGGCTGGTGCAGGGTGAAAGCCAATACGCGCCGCTGGAGCAAAAGCTCGCCAAGGCACCGTCCATTGGCGTCCCGACCATCACCCTGGAAGGCGACGCCAACGGCGCACCGCACCCGGCGCCCGAGGACTACTCCAAGCGGTTCACCGGCAAATATGAGTTCCGCCTGATCAACGGCGGCATCGGTCACAACCTGCCGCAGGAAGCCCCCCAGGCCTTCGCCAACGCGGTGATTGACGCCGATCACCTCTAACAACAACCCCTCCGTAGCAGCCGTCGAGCCCCAGCGAGGCTGCGTCAGCGGTGTACCTGACACACCGCTGACGCAGCCTCGCAGGGGCTCGACAGCTGCGGGGTCGGCTTTATCAGGCGGGTACGCCGAGGATGATGTGGGATGCCTTGATTACCGCTGTGGCGCTCACGCCCGGCACCAGGCCCAGTTCTGCCACTGCATCGCGGGTCACGATGGAAAACACCTTCGAGCCGCCCGGCAACTCGATTACCACTTCGGCATTCACCGCACCGTCATTCACGCTCAGCACCTTGCCTTCCAGGCAATTGCGCGCCGAAAGGCGGATATCGCTGGACTCGGTCATCAACATCACCCAAGGCGCCTTGATCAGCGCGACCGCTTCCTTGCCTACAGCGATGCCCAAATTGCGGATGCTTTCCATGGTCACCACCGCCACCAATTGCTCGCCACCGGGCAGGGTCAGAACCACTTCAGCATTGACCGCGCCTTCCTGAACCTGGCTGACTTGGCCTTTGAATACGTTGCGTGCACTGACTTTCATGGGGACGGTCCTTTCTTGACTTGATGGTTAGGAATGGCGCGCATGATTAAACGTGACGTTGTGTAAAAACAACTATAGCGCCCTGCTCTGCCTGCAAGTCGCTGAAAAAGCCCCGCAAACAAAGAAGGCCGCCCAATAGGCGGCCTTCACTTTGAAACGTACCCGGCGGCTCGTTAAAAGATCGCGTAGGAGTAGTTGAAGATCAAACGGGTTTGATCCTGGTCTGCAGTACCGGTGTTGTGGCCGTGGTAGCTACCCGTACGGAAGGTGGTACCGAAGCCTTTGAGCGGGCCTGCCTGCACAACGTAATCAAGACGGAAATCGGTTTCACGCTCTGACTGATCGCTGCCACCGGCAACCTTGGACTTGATATCACTGCCGTTGAGGTAGGCAATGGAGGCTTTCAGGCCCGGCACCAGCGTTCTGAAGTCATACAGGTACTGGCCGAAATTGACTTGCTCGCCCGCACGGGAGAACTGGCCAACCACTGCGTCCGTGAACAGGTAGAAGTCGGAGCCGGCCGCGCCTTGTGCGGTTGGGTCGGCGATGCTGCCCTGGTTGACCCAGACGAAGCCACCGTCATCACTCACACCGATGTGGCCGACCATCAACTGGCTGCCGCCCAACTGGTAGGTGAAAGCAGTACTGTAGGTTTTGTTGTCAACTTCACCGGCGTGTTTGGCATAGCCGCCGTTGTTGTTGAACGCGTAGCCGGCTGAACCGTTCTTGCCGTCGCTGGTGCTATCGAAGTAGCGCAAGTCGGTTTTGAACGATTGGTCGTCGCCCAGGGGCAGAACGTGGACCAGGCCGAAATAGTTCTGTTTGTAGAAGTCTTCCAGGTTGGCGTAGTAGTACTGCAACGTCAGGTTTTTAGCGATGACGTTGTCGGAAGAACCAAACGGCTGGTAGTCAACACCGCCGAAACGAAAGCTGTCGCTGTCGCGAGTACCGCCTGCGACGCTCAAGCCAGTGGAGTTACTCGATGCACGACCTTCAGCTTTGTTCAACTCGCCGCCCGTGAAGGTGACGTTGGGAATGTCCTTAGAGGTCAGGATGCCGCCGTCAAAGGTTTGCGGGGCAACACGGCTATCGTTGGACACCAGGATAGGCAGGACCGGGGCCAAGCCACCGCCCACATGCAATTCGGTTTGGGAAATACGGAATTTGATGTTCGCCGCCGCGCGACCGAAGCTGTCAGCAGGCTCGGTACCGTCGTTCTTGACGGGGAAGAAGCTGTTGCCGTTGCCGGACAGGCCTGGGCCCGCGGCATGGCCATCGCCACCGTCCAGACGCAAGGCGCCGAACGCCAACACGTCAACCCCGACGCCGACGGTGCCTTGGGTGTAGCCGGACTTATAGTCGAAACGCAGCGTGGTAGCCGCCTCACGCAGATCGTTGGCCGTGCCACTGTGGACGTCGGCGTTGTAGTACATGGTCCGCGAACTGATCGATGCGTGGCTGTCTTCAAGGAAGCCGCTATGACCGTCACCCGTACCAAGTGAGCCAAGACCAAAGTCTTCGGCGTATGTTTGTTGTGCCAGGACAGTGGCTGCAATGGCCAACGCGAGTGTAGAGAGTTTCATGTACGGCGCCCCTAAAAATATTATTTTTCACTCTCCTGTGTACAAACATCGTTGCAGCCCTGCAAACGCGGCTGATTGTGGCATGGCCACTATGGCGAACAATGTGAAAAATTTGTCATGAAGCAATGAAAAAGCCGTTAGTAAAACGGTCACAAAGTTCTGCGCCAAAAAAGGCGCAAGCCTGGTTTTGCCCCTGAAATCTGAAGGCTAATGCAGGGATTGCTGCAGGAACTCGCTGATCAAAGTGATCACCTGCTGCTGGATCTGCGGTTTGGGACGGGCACCCTCGGCATCCAGGCAGATGAAACCTTCACCGGGGTCGCTCTGTTCGATCCGCTCCACGGCACCCGGCTTGCACAGGGGCAGGAATGTGAAGTGCGTGGCGTCGCTGATTTGCACATACCGCGAACTCGCCTGCGGCAGGCGTTTGGCCAAGTCGGCCGACTCCAACTGGGCGGGCAATTCCGGGGACGGCGTACCCGCCGCAATCACCAACGTGGGCACGTGCAGCGCCGCCAGGCTTTCGTCGCTGAAGCCACGGGCGAAGCCCAGGTCCAGAGACACGATGGCGGCCACGCGCTTGTCGCTCAAGTCCTCGGCCAGACGCTGTTTTGCCTGCGCCGTGCGACCGGCCTCGATTAGCTCGAACGCCTTGCATGGGGCGATCACGGGATGCGACTTGCAGTCCTCGGTAAAGCGTTGCGGGTCAAATCGGGCACCGCCCACTTCCAGCGCGGTCCAGCCACCGAGCGAGTGCCCCACGACGGCGATCCTGTGGTTTGCCACCACACCAAAGCGCTTGGGCTGGGCGATCACCGCATCAATCACCCGATGAACATCGAGTGGACGTTGCCATAGCTCGGCGGCAGCGGGCTGTGTGCGGTTCTTGCTGGTGGTGCCAGGATGGTTGGGCGAAGCGACGATATAACCCTGCTGAGCCAACGCACTGGCGAGCCAGACCTGGTTGATCCAGTTGCCGAAGATGCCGTGGGAAATCACCACCAGCGGATGCTCTCCGGCGGTGGGCGCAGCATCCTTCAAGGCCGGCGCGCCGAAAAAAACGGGATTGTCACCGATCAGTTGGGACGTGCCGGAAGCACTGGTCGGGTACCACACCGCCACCTCCAATGGCCTGCCGTGCTCCGTGTCGGGAATCACCACTTCCCGGAACCCGACCCGAACCTCATTGGCCTGGGCAAGACCGCTTACAACCATCAACAACAGCGCAGCACACAGCGTTTTCATTCCTTGAGTTCCCTAGGTGGCTAAGCGCCATATTTTGCCACAGTGGCCACTATGCTGCGCACGCTACAGGCACTCCATGCGCAGCTCCTGCGCGAGCCATTCAAGCAGCGCACGTACCTCAGCCCGGTCCTCACCACCTTGTTGAGTGAACACAGACAAAGCATCCGGCAGGGCAACACTTTCTTTGCAAGGCCGCACCAATGCGCCATTTTCAATCATTCGGCCGGCGGTGCGCTGCCATCCCATCGCAATACCATGCCCCTCGACGGCGGCCTGAAGCATCAGCGGATAACTGTCGAACACCGCATCCGCAGGTTTGCGCTCCAGGGTTTGCCCGAAGGCCTGCAGCCAGCTGTCCCATTCCAGCAGGTGCGGGGGCGTAGCGCGGTGATGCAGCAGCGTGTGGCGACGAAGGTCACCAACGGTCAACTGGCCGCTCAGATAACGCGGACTGCATACCGGGAACACCTCATCAGCGGCGGTGAACACCAACTGATGCATGCCACTGGTACGCCCGGTGCTTTGCAGGGCAACGTCGAAATGTTCGTTGAATTCGGTCAGGGGTCGGGTGGTCGTCGCCACCTGGATTTCGATTTCCGGGTGCTGTTGGTGGAATGTCGACAGGCGCGGCATCAGCCAATAAAACGCTTCACACAGCTGACAGAGCAAAACCACGCGATGTTTACGCGGGGCTTCACGCAGGGCTTCGGCGCTGTGGCTGATGCTCTGCAACGCGGCACTCACAACGCGCCCCAGCTCACGCCCCTCCTCCGTCAGAAACACCGCGCGGTTGCGCCGGCTGAAAAGTTTCACGCCCAGGTTGTCTTCCAGGCCACGGATCTGTCGGCTGACGGCAGCTTGTGTGATGTGCAATTCATCAGCGGCTTTCGAGAAGCTTTCCAAACGTGCAGCCGCTTCAAACGGCAATAAACTGGCAAGCGGCGGCAACGATTTTCCGAGGGTATTCATAATCAGAGGTTATGCATCCAGGACCGAGAACTCGTTTGTAGCACAGCAGCGACGCTGTGCAACATGGGCTGAATACCTCGCGGATGCGCCTGATGCCGAATGCTCAAACAAACACCCTTATCGGAGTCGCCCTTGCCGTGCTGGCAACCTTGAGTTGGGCACTGAATTTCGTCGCGCCCTACGTGACGGGTGACTACAGCATCTACGACTTGATGATCGTGAAATTTATCATCGCCGGCTTGCTGGGTGGTGTTGTGATGCTGCTGTGTCGGGCCCAGTTGCGCCTGCTGCGTGGTCGCCAGCAATGCCTTGCCGCTGGCCTGGGCGTTGCCGGCTACCTCGGCTACAGCACGTGTATCGCCGCTGGCGTAATGTTTGGCGGCCCAGTATTGACGCCAGCGTTCATCGGCATGGTCCCGGTGTTGCTGGCGCTGATCGGCAACGCCAGCGCAAAAACTCTTCCTTGGCGCAGGTTGGCGGTGCCGCTGGTTTTCTTGACGACAGGCCTGTTGCTGTCAAACCTCAGCAGTCTCCATCAACCTTCAACTGCCGATGGTTCGTGGCTACTGGGGTTGGGCTTCTCGGTGGGTGCCGTGCTGTTATGGCTCGCGTTCAGTTTGCTCAACCAACGGGCGCTGGAAAAAATCCCGGCCAAAGCTTCAGGCATCTGGACAGGGCTGATGATGGCGGGCTCCGGCGTGGGCAGCTTGTGCGTGATACCCGCTGCGCTCGGGCTGGACCTTCTCAAACTGCCAGCCTTGGGGTTCGGTTTCGCTCAGGCGGGCCAATTGTACGGCTGGGCTTTGGGCATCGCGCTGATGTCTTCGGTTATCGCCGCCTGGGCCTGGAACGCTGCGTCCAGGCGCCTGCCCATGGTGCTTTCCGGGCAACTGATTGCGCTTGAATCACTGTTCGCCACGCTGCTGGGCCTGTTATTTCATGGCCGCCTGCCAACACTGCTGGAAACCGCGGGCCTGGGCGCCGTGCTCATCGGTGTGGTGATGGCGGTGCGTATTATCCTCATGGCCAACCGAGCCAGAACAGTCACGGGAGGCTCTGTTACAGTTCCCCTTTGAACCTGGACATGGACCGTTTCATGGAGCACTCCCTGCCTGCCGGTATTGATGCCGACGGCTTCATCCTTCCAGCGCCCAACGCTCACCCGCAGCCGGAGTTTCAAGCCTTGCTGGCAGATGCCTGTGGCGCGCTGATGCAGGTCGAGTCGCTGCTGGATGGGATTTACCTGTATGGCAGCATCGCCAGGGGCGATGCCAGGCCCGGCGTTTCCGACCTGGACCTGACCCTGGTCCTGCGCCACCCCGCTACCGCCGAACAAAGCACAACGCTGGAGTGCATCCGGCTCGCGTTGCACAAGCGCCATCCACAAGTGACCAAAGTTGACTTCGACATCGGCCTTCGCTCGCAGGTCTTGGCGCCTGAAAATGCATTCAGCTGGGGCTATTGGCTCAAGCATCATTGCCGTTGCTTATGGGGAGATGACCTCAGCGAGCACTTCGAACGGTTCAAACCATCACGTGAAATCGCCTTGGCGGTGAACGGCGATTTCGAGGCTGCACTGACGCGATACGCCATGCTTATTGACCAGGCGACCACACCCGCAGAGTCGCAGCGCCTGCAACGGGAAGCGTCGCGCAAGCTTATCCGTTCAACTCAGGTACTTCGTGCGGAGGATGCACCGGGGTGGCCGCAGACACTGGAGGAACATCTCGACCTGTTCCTCCAGCGTTATCCGTTCATGGAGTCCAGGATTGCCTTCTTCCTGTCTCAGGCAAAAGGCCAGGGCGCTCAGCCAGTCGACTTTTCAACCCGACTGCGCAGCTTCCTGAGCTGGATGGTCTCGCAGCACCCTTGATCCTGCCTGACCCTACCGGTGCCTTTAATTGACTCGCGCGTGACTGACGCGCGTGGTACCGGGAACGCGTTTTGATCAAAAGTCTGAATTATTTGGGCCTGGCGCTATCTTTTCTTCAGGTATTTGCAAGCAGGGAAAAGATCTTGGCCTATCTGGATTGGGTTCAATGGCCGGCAATGCTGGTGACAGTAATCGCCGCCTGGTTAATCGGTTCTCAACGCCGGCCCAGGCGAATGGCCGGGTTCATCTGTTTTATCGTCAGCAACGTGCTGTGGGTGATATGGGGCGCTTATGCCCACGCGTATGCGCTGATCATCCTGCAGATTTTCCTGTTCGTGATGAACCTGCGCGGGTTCAAGAAGAACGTTACTGGCCGCTAACCGTGTCGCGTCCGGCAGTTATCGAAATTCTTTTTAAAGCCCCGGGCGTTCATACCCAGCAGCACGCACTCAAGCACGATCAACCCATAAGCGCCGGCGTAAAGCCCCCACATCACCCACAACGCATTGCTTGAGATAAAGCCCCAGAACGCAAGCATCCGTCGGCGAGGCTGCTGGGACCCCATGAACCAGGCGGCAATGACCGTGACCATCATGGCTGGCCATTGCACAAGATCGATGTAGTCCACTTTCACCCCGCGTCGTTTCGACTGCCCCGTTGGCCCTCTTTGAAAAGGGACCCGGGCCATCAGCGGGTGTTCCAAAATTTTGCGTCTGCGAGGCACAAAATGATGATGGTCAGATACCGGGCGATTACCTTGCAACCGGATGATCAACGGGGCTCTTTTGTGGAAGCTGGCTTGTCGGGTCGCCGCATCGCTGGGATGGCCTCACCACTTTTTACCTGAAAAAATGCAGTCCAAATGTGGGAGCGGGCTTGCTCGCGAATGCGGTGGGTCAGTTGATACATGTGGCGACTGACACACTGCTTTCGCAAGCCCGCTCCCACAGTTTGATCCAGTTCTTTCAGTCACACCGAGTTGAGGCCATCGCAGCATGGATATCTACACATCTTGAGTTGCTGGCTCTTCTGTGGGAGCTGGCTTGCCTGCGATGGCCTCACCCCGGTCTACCTGGAAAAACCACAGTCCAAACTGTGGGAGCGGGCTTGCTCGCGAAAGCAGTGGGTCAGTTGATACATGCATGACTGACACACCGCCTTCGCGAGCAAGCCCGCTCCCACAGTTTGATCCGGTTTTTTCAGGTAGACCGGGGTGAGGCCATCGCAGGCAAGCAAGCTCCCACATTGGACCGCACTGGCTTTTGATTTTTCGCTTTTGCTTCTACCACTCAGGTCGGCTTTCAGGCCGCCGTGCTCTTGCTTTTGATTTTGACTTTGATCTTAGGCGCCCCGTTAAACCACGCTGGCCGAACGCAGGTTTTGGAGCGTGGGTAAACCGGCAGGACGCCGGTTTAGCCGCGCTGGGCCAAGGATGGCCCATCGCGGCGGCCCACGCTCCAAAGCCTGCGTGAGGGCACACCGAGCCATGGCGAGGTGCCGA
>Ga0247816_10000095_pt1 | contig 48304 bp, 42 predicted proteins | sample UWRJL209509C1_FD_179930 | JGI IMG/M metagenome (GOLD analysis project Ga0247816, IMG submission 179930) | Plant litter microbial communities from Arlington Agricultural Research Station in Wisconsin, United States - UWRJ-L209-509C-1 | ecosystem: Environmental > Terrestrial > Plant litter >...
ATATTTTTTTCTGTTATCGTCCACTTTTGGAGCGGTAACATATTGTATCTGATCTTTAGCCATTATGCTGCAGCCTCCTCTTTCTTAGGTTTTTTGTTAAAAGCACCACTGCGTTTCTTCTCATTATAAGCAACCGCGTGACGGTCTAATCTAATGGTAAGGAAACGAAGAACACGCTCATCGCGTTTTAGTTCTAATTCCAATTTGTTAATTAATTCACCTGAAGATTTGTACTCTGTAAGGTGGAAAAATCCGCTTGCTTTTTTTTCAATCGGATACGCTAATTTTCTCAAACCCCAATTGTCCTCTTGAACAATTTCGGCTCCGCTGTCAGTGATGATCTTGCTGAATTTAGCTAATGCTTCTTTCGCAATCTCTTCTGACAACAACGGGGTTAGAACGATAACAGTTTCGTACTGATTCATTGTTATGATTATTTTATGTTAATTCCCATATCACTATGGGGACGCAAACTTAGGAATAAATTTCTAATAATCAAACCTTTCAGTTCAATTATTAGAAGGTTTTTTACTCCATACGCTTTTGACCAGCAGCATATTGTATGCCCCCAAGCAGGTGTTTAAGGAACAGCGGATCGGTATAGGAAGCATCAACATGGCCTAGTCCGGTATAAAATGCCCTTCCCCCATCGTACGCATGGTACCACGCCATAGGATGGTGCGGTCCGTTAGATCCTCCTTTGTAAGTGTTCTCATCCAGTTCAATCAGCACTTTGAGGTCTGGCTGTATATCTTTAAAGTTGTACCACTCGTCTTTCCTGGCCCAGTCTTTTGGCAAATGGCGGGTAGCAATACTTTTACGGTTCACAATATGTAAAGTGGCCATTTGCTGTTCGGGATGTTTCAAAAAATAGCCCCCCGCCAGCTTGCCGTACCAGGGCCATCCATATTCGGTATCTGTAGCTGCATGTACCCCTACAAATCCGCCTCCGGCCTGAATATATTGTTCAAATGCGTTCTGCTGCTCGTCATTAAGCACATCTCCTGTAGTATTCAAAAAGACAACCGCAGCATATTTTTTAAGGTTCAATGGGGTAAAGAAGGTAGAATCTGTTGTAGAATCTACAGCAAATCCATTTTCGGCACCCAATTTCTGAATGGCAGGAACACCCACTGCAATAGACTGATGATGGTATCCCGCGGTTTTCGAAAAAACCAGGATTTTGTATTTCTGGGCGTAAGTAGTATTGCAGAAGAAAATAGCGGCAAATACCAGCAAGTAGTAAATAGAATACTTTTGTTTCATTACATATTTATATTAGGTGGTTCAATTTACCTAATCCAATAGCAAAAACAAAACCTAAACTAAGCTGGTGTGCTTCTATTTACCAAAAAGATAGTTAATGCCAATGGTGAACCGCTGTATACCAATATCAAAAAAAGCATAGTTGGTAAGGGAGCTCCGGGGAATATAAACAGCGGAAATCTCAACCTTTTTGTTGACTACAGCACCTGCCCTAAAAGGAAAGGACATATGAAAACCCTCCAGGCTAACTTCACCCTCAGTTACATTCAATTCCTGCCTAAGGGAATTATATCTGGTTGACACATTATTGCTGTATGAAGAGAAATTGGCCCCGAAACCTGCACCGACAAATATTTTTAAAGGTTTTGTATTATAAAGGTTATAGATCAATTGTGGCGTAACTGAAAATATATATTGCTCAAATGAATGGCCCAAAACGGCTGAAGCAGGAACTTCTGTATTTACAGAAATATCTGTTTTACTTTTTACTGCAGACAACTCTACCCGGTAAATTAGTTTGCCAATAGCCGGATTGGCAAAAATATCCATCCCTGCACTGATCAGTGGCGAGTACGAGACCTTATTTTTTGCATTGGGACTGGCGAGTTCTTTTTCTCCGCTATAATTGACCTTGGATACATTAAAGCCCGCGCCGGCAAACAATCTTACCTTCTGATATTTCGATTTTTCTGCATGCTGATCATTGATCAAATTAACAACACTCAGCAAATCTGACTCACTGTACTGTAACGCACGTAATCTTTTGTATAGCGCAGGAGTTGCTTCCTGATATTTTTTAATAATGTCCATCAGCTGCCCTGCAAATTTCTTTTCCTTAATTATGGATGAAGGATGTTCAATATCAAGGTAAACTTGATAAATTAATTCGGCTGGCACCGCACTTTCCTTTTCTTTGATATAATACCGGGTTTTTAGCTGGTCCTGATAGGAATACAAGGCAACGTTTTTTCCACCTGTCAATAATTTTAAAAATACACTTTCTGTTCTGAATGTTGAATCCGGTCCCAAAGAAAGATCCGAAACCATCACCCTTCCGTTACTAATATTAACCGTATAACGTTCCAAATATTCCAAACCGTCGATTCCATAACCAGCACAATTTTTAACGTCAAATACTTGCGTTTTATCTTCCGGCTGCTGTCTGAATTGAACGGAAACCGGGTTGGCTGAACGCTCCTTGTAATTCACATATCCCTTTAAGGTATCATTGGAATTATTAAGGATATATCCTTTGCGAAAATTGGATTGTGCCGTAGCGAGAAAAGGAACAGCAAACGATAAAAAAAGAAGGAAACGTTTCATTATAAGAGGTTAATTTACGAGCTCCAAAAGTAATTAAATTTCATACATAAATACAATGTCGATATGTTTTTTGTACTGCTGCATTTATTTTTAAACAAAGCGGTTCTGCTCGCTAAAAAATTTATAATTTCGCATTGAAATGGAAAATTTTATTGTCTCGGCCCGTAAGTACCGTCCAGCAACGTTTGAAACCGTTGTAGGGCAACACCACATAACCGGAACTCTAAAAAATGCGATAAAGAATAACCAGCTTGCCCAGGCCTTTTTGTTTTGTGGTCCCCGGGGAGTAGGTAAAACTACCTGCGCCAGGATCCTTGCAAAAACCATCAACTGTACCAATCTTACTGCTGAAGTTGAAGCCTGCGGGGTTTGCGAATCCTGCGTTTCCTTTCAAACTGGCCACTCATTCAATTTCCATGAACTGGATGCGGCCTCAAATAACTCAGTAGATGATATCCGCAGCCTGATCGAACAGGTGCGTATTCCGCCTCAGGCAGGAAAATATAAGATATATATTATTGATGAGGTACACATGCTGTCGGCAAATGCATTCAATGCCTTTCTGAAAACCCTCGAAGAACCACCTTCTTATGCTATTTTTATATTAGCAACCACAGAAAAACATAAAATACTGCCTACTATTCTTTCCCGTTGTCAGATCTTCGATTTCAACAGGATTCAGGTAGATGATATATCAGGCCTGCTGAATAAAATTGCAATCCGCGAAAACATCAGCGTAGAAGCCGATGGGTTACACATTATTGCCCAAAAAGCAGATGGCGGCCTGCGGGACGCACTTTCGATGTTTGACCAGATTGTAAGTTATACCAATAAGAACCTTACTTATAAATCGGTTATTGATAACCTGAATATTCTTGACTACGATTACTATTTCAGGCTAACGCAATATCTGACAGCTGCAGACGTAAGTCAGTCGCTCGTATTATTTGATGAGATTTTGAATAACGGCTTTGACGGCAACAACTTTATCAACGGATTGGCAAGCCATCTCAGGAACCTGCTGGTAGCTAAAGATCCGCAAACCGTCAGATTGCTCGAGGTAAGTGAAAACATTAAACAAAAATATCTGACCCAAAGTCAGCAGATCCCAGTATCATTTGTTCTGACAGCTTTAAACCTGGCAAACCAATGTGACCTTACGTATAAGAACAGCAAAAACCAGCGGCTGCAGGTTGAACTGGCACTGATTAAAATGTGTCATATCCCATCAGTGTTACAGCTGGCACAGCTACCGCATACGGCCTCAACAACTGCAACTGACACAGATCAGACTAAAAAAAAAACTAGTGTAATTCCTGAGCATACCACTGCTCCACAAAAAACTGAAGCACCAGTAACGGCCGCACCTGCATCACCAAGGCCTGCTGAAAGTATTCAGCTGCCCGTTGCGGCTCCAGTGATAACTATACCTTCTATTACAGACGTGCCTGCCTTTACAGGTGTGCCATCAATAACAGAAATAGCAAAGGCTATTCCACCTGTACCTTCTTTAAATGCTGAACCTGCCGCAAATCAAACTACTGTTGCTGTAACTCCCAACCTGAATTCTCTGCATAAGATTGCCCTTAAGCCTGGTACTGCCGGAAGCACAACCGGAGGCACCTTCATTCCTTCCCTAACGGCAAATACAAAGACTGCCGGTGAGATAGAAAGTGATGAACCTAAATATGTTTTCGGAGAAGAAAGGGAGCCCTTCACTTATGAAGAGTTGATGATGTTGTGGAAGGAATATACGCAGAAGGTAAAAGAGGAGAACAAAATCAACTTTTATACCATACTTACTACCAATGAGCCATTGCTCACAAAGCCAAATGAAATCACCGTGCTGATTACAAATACTGCGCAGGACAGCATATTGCAAAATGAACTGGTGGATTTTCTTAATTTTTTAAGGACCAGACTGAAGAATTTTGATGTAGGCATTGTTACCAGAAAAGTTGAAAGTAAAATTGAAAACCGGTTATATACCAGTATTGAAAGATACCACTACCTGCTGGAAAAAAATCCAAAACTGGAAGACCTGCGTAAACGCTTCAATCTGGACCTGTTACCTTAGCGGATTTTAGGATCGTCGTTAATCGGATAACCTTCCTCATCAAGATCCGTACGCTCATCTTCCGGGGTCCTGGCCAGGAATTCATCTTCGGGATCCAGCTCTACAATATCCCCCTTGTCAATATGCATTCCCAGATCGTCAAGATCTGATTCTTGTTGATCACCTTTGTTTGCATATTCATCTCCTATGTACGGATTGGCCTCGTCATAATCAGAGTTGTCATCACCACCATTGGCGGCTGTAGTTTCATATGGAAGCGGATGATCGTAATCTTTATCCGGACCTTTTACATCCAGCTCAAAACTATCTTTTTCTTTATTGAAAGACAGGTTGTTAAAATCCTTAGTTTCTCCAAGATCTGAACTATGAAGTTTATCTCCAGCTCTTAAGTCCTCACCCTGATTATTGTCATTCGTACTCATATCCTTGTGTTTTATGTAAGTATAACGTTACTTAATGTTTATTTGTTTTTGTAATTTAGGCGGCAATGAGGCTATAAACTCAAAATTTATATCTTTGTTTTTTTAATAAGTAAAAATTCAAACCACAATATGTCTATACAAAAAATTAAAGTAGCCCAACCGGTTGTAGAGTTAGATGGTGACGAGATGACCCGTATCATCTGGAAATTCATTAAGGATAAACTTATTCTTCCTTACCTTGATCTTGATATTAAATATTATGACTTGGGTATTGAATACCGTGATGAAACAGATGATCAGGTAACAATCGATTCAGCTGAAGCCATTAAAAAATATGGTGTAGGTATCAAATGTGCGACTATCACTCCTGATGAGGAACGTGTAAAAGAATTCGGTTTAAAACAAATGTGGAAATCACCTAACGGAACCATCCGTAATATTCTTGATGGAACTGTTTTCCGTGAACCAATTGTAATGAGCAATGTTCCACGTTTGGTACCAAACTGGACAGCCCCTATTTGCATTGGCCGTCACGCTTTTGGTGATCAGTACCGTGCTACAGATTTAGTAACTAAAGGTAAAGGTAAACTGACGTTAACATTCACTCCTGAAGATGGTAGTGAAGTTCAGTCATTTGATGTATACAATTTCCAGGGTGATGGCGTTGCTTTGGCAATGTACAATACTGACGAAAGTATCCGTGGATTTGCCCATGCTTGTTTCAATCAGGCATTGATCAAAAAATGGCCTTTATATTTGTCTACAAAAAATACTATCCTTAAAAAATACGATGGCCGTTTCAAAGATATCTTCCAGGAGATCTATGAAAACGACTTCTTAGCTAAATTCAAAGAAGCAGGTATCACTTATGAGCACCGTCTGATTGATGACATGGTTGCTTCTGCGTTGAAATGGAATGGTAACTTTGTATGGGCTTGTAAAAACTATGATGGCGATGTTCAATCTGATACAGTAGCACAAGGTTTTGGATCATTAGGTCTGATGACTTCTGTACTGGTTACACCAGATGGAAAAACTATGGAAGCGGAAGCTGCACATGGTACAGTTACCCGTCACTACCGTGATCACCAGGCTGGAAAACCAACTTCTACCAATCCTATTGCATCTATCTTTGCATGGACAAGAGGCTTGGAATTCCGTGGGGTACTGGACGGTAACCAGGAACTGATTAACTTCTGTCATGCATTGGAGCAGGTTTGTATCGAAACTGTGGAAAGTGGAAAAATGACTAAAGATTTAGCTGTTTGTATCCATGGTAATAAAGTAGAGCACGGTACGCACTACTTATATACTGAAGAATTCCTGGCTGCTATTGATGAAAACCTTCAATCTAAATTGGGTTAATCAAATAGTCAACTTCATATAATAGGTAAAGGGCCGCTCATAGAAATATGTAGCGGCCCTTTATTTTGTGCCGGGTGCCACATCTGGCTGCCTGCTGCGATTTTTCACCAGGTTTTCGAAAACAACCCATTCATTCACTTGTTAAACAATCTATTAATAACTACACTATGAATAAAAACTTCCTCTTCTTTGCTGCTGTACCGCTTTTTTTAGCCTGTAACGGACAGACAAAAGAATCTACAGCAAATGCCGACAGTACAACGATCGATACTGGGAAAAAGCAGGCTTTAAACCTTCCTGCTCCTGATGAAAAGGCTGCAAAAACAAATTTTAGCAAAGTAATAGGCTGGCCTGCCGGCAAAACACCTGTAGCCCCTGCAGGATTTACAGTAACTAAGTTTGCAGGGGAAATGAAAAGTCCGAGGAATATTTATATCGCCCCTAATGGTGATATACTGGTAGTACTGTCTAATTCTGAGCGTAACACTAAAGAAAAAATAGCCAATGCACTCAGCGGAAAAGACAAAGCTGAAGTGAGCGGATCAAGTGCCAATACAGTACTCCTGTTCAGGGATAGCAATAAAGATGGCAAATTTGAATTGAGAACTACATTTTTATCTGGTCTCGACCAGCCCTATGGCGCTTTGATTATTGGTGACAGTTTTTATGTAGCCAATACAGATGGCCTGTATAAATACCCTTATCACACTGGCGACACAAAGATTACTGGTAAAGGCCAGAAAATAGTTGCTCTTCCTGCCGGTGGATATAACAACCACTGGACAAGAAACCTGATTGCAAATAAAGACAACACTAAGATTTATATTACGGTAGGTTCTGGCAGTAATGTTGGAGAAAACGGAATGGAAAATGAGCTGAGAAGGGCAAACATCCTGGAGGTTAACCCTGACGGAACAGGAGAGAAAATTTATGCGGCAGGCTTGAGAAATCCAGTTGGAGTTGCCTGGGCCCCGGGTACAAACGTGTTATGGACAGCAGTAAATGAACGCGATGGTTTAGGTGACGACCTGGTTCCTGATTATATTACTAGTGTAAAACAAGGTGCATTCTATGGATGGCCTTACTCCTACTATGGCCAAAATGTAGATCCACGAATGAAAGGTCAGCACCCGGAACTGGTAAAGGCGGCTGTTGTTCCAGATGTGGCCGTAGGTTCGCACACTGCTTCTTTAGGCCTTGCTTTTTATACAGGCACTAAATTTCCGGACAGATACCAGGGTGGTGCTTTTATAGGGCAACATGGCTCATGGAACAGGTCTGAACTTGCTGGCTATAAGGTCGCCTTTGTACCCTTTAAAAATGGAAAACCGGGAGAGCTTGAAGATTTTCTTACCGGCTTTATTGCAGATAAAACTAAAAGCGAAGTTTATGGCCGCCCGGTAGGGATAGCTGTAGCGAACGATGGGGCACTATTGGTAGCAGACGATGTTAGCGGTATCATCTGGAGGGTTGCAGCCAAATAATGAAAAAAATTTTAACGCTGTTTTGCTTGGCATCTTCGTTAACGGCATTAGGCCAGGTCAAACCCGATACTACTACAAAACTGAAAGAAGTCACCATATGTCCCTATTTCTCGTTGCAACCTTTAATGAGGGCAACGGGCGCGGTAGGCACCTTGGATGCGAGGACCATCGAGCTTCAATCTGGAAGTTCATTGGTTCCTGCAATCAATACAATTCCGGGTGCCCGTATGGAAGAACGTTCACCTGGCAGTTACAGGCTTTCCCTTCGTGGAAGCTTACTCCGTTCGCCATTTGGGATCAGGAATGTGAAGATCTATTTTGATGACCTTCCACTCACTGATGCAGGTGGTAACAGTTACCTTAATGCGCTGGACATTGCCGCCGCAGGAAATATTACCATTTTAAAAGGGCCTCAGAGCAGTGTTTATGGCGCAAATTCGGGAGGAGTAGTGCTGATCCAGCCGCAAACCCTTACATCGGACAGTACGAAGATCAACCTGAACCTGTTGGGAGGATCTTTTGGCCTATTCCGCCAAAACATCAATCTGGGTAAACAATGGAAAAATTACCAGCTCAATATTACACAATCGTACCAGAGAAGCGATGGTTACCGCGACCACAGTAAGATGGAGCGAAAATATATCCAGATTAACCAGAAATGGGATTATGACAAATCTGCAAGCCTTAAGGCGATGGTATTTTATTCAGATTTGTATTACCAGACCCCGGGAGGTTTAAACGCAACGCTATATGCCCAGGACCCAAAACTATCCAGGCCAGCTGTGGGGGGAATCAAAAGTGCAATTGAACAACAGGCAGGAATTTACAGCAAGACTGTCTTTGGAGGGATAACCAACGATTGGCAGATCAGTCCTAATTTTAAACATGTCGTTTCTGTTTTCAGTTCATACACCGATTTGAAAAATCCGTTCATCACCAATTATGAGCATAGAAAAGAGTTTACCATAGGCCTTCGTACCTACGTTGAATATGAAAAGAGAACTGAAGATATCAACTGGAAACTTAACCTTGGGCTTGAAAGCGGAACAACGTCCACAGATGCTGTCAACGCTGATAATAACTACGGCACTCCAGCAGCCCTACAGGCTTCGGACAAGTTAAGGGCAGCAACAAACTTTGGCTTCGCCAATTTTACAATGGATATATCGCGGAAGCTTTTGCTGGAACTATCTGCAAGCGGCAATCTGTACAAATATCATTACGAAAGCACTTACCCGGTTGTCATCGCCGAGCAAAAGAAGAGTTTCGACCTGCAGTTTATGCCCCGGGCAGCACTCTCCTACTGGTTGGACAAAAACCTGACTTTACGGGCTTCAATCAGCAGAGGATATTCTCCACCAACGCTGGCGGAAATCAGGGCATCGGATAATGTCATCAATGTTAACCTGCAGCCCGAAAAAGGATGGAATTATGAAACCGGGATCCGTTACCAAACCAGTGATAAACGCATCGCCTTAGACCTTACCGGTTTTTATTACCATTTGAAAAATGCCATAGTGAGGCGTTTGAATGAAAATGATACCGAATATTTTATCAATGCTGGCGGAACTAAACAGTGGGGATTAGAGACTTCCTTGTCAGCCTGGATCATTCCGCAGAATAATGCAACGTTTTTTAAAGGCATATTGCTAACCAATGCGTATACCCTTAGTCATTTTAAATTTGATGATTACTTTAGTGGAAGCACGGACCTTTCAGGCAAAGACCTAACAGGAGTACCCAAAAATGTTGTGATTACAGGTTTAGAAATTATGCTCCCTAAAGGGCTGTATGTTTTTATGCAGCATAATTATACTGCGAAAATCCCTTTGACTGATGCCAACACCGTTTATTCGGACAAATATCATTTGGTACAGGCTAAAATCGGCTGCAAGAACATCCGGATAGGAAACGTGCCTGTAGAAATTTACGCAGGTGCAGATAACATTTTAAACGAGAAATATAGTCTGGGCAATGACCTCAATGCCGCAGGCAACAGATATTTTAATGCTGCAGCCAGCAGGAATTTTTATGGTGGCTTGTCTGTACATTTTTGAGTTACCGGGAAGCCGGCCAGGGCCAGCCTCCCGATTCCTCCCCCATCAATCGTCTCCTTATAACTGATAGCGGTCTACCACTTCCAGCTCGCTCACCACTACTTCAATTGAAAACCGCTGATCGCCATTTTTGTCAGTATAAGTCTGCGTGCTCAACTTACCTTCAATGCTCACGGCCATTCCTTTTTTAATGGTACCTTCAACCAGCTGCACTTTCTGGTTCCAGAAAATAAGGCTAAACCATTGCGTTTGGTCAACTGCTTCCCCAAGGCTGTTTTTATAGAATTCATGTACCCCTATACTAAACCTTGCCATCTTTTTTTCACTGGCAAAACTAACAATCACCGGGTCTGCCCCAACGTACCCGGTTAACCTTACACTGTTTCTTGCTTTTTCCATAGTCTGTTTATACATCCATTTATGACAACATGCCATAGGCAAATATGAAAAGCGGGTTGTCCTTTATTCGTGTATTAAACGTTTAAAATCGGATAAATAAATTTATTTTAGACAAATAAATAACTTAAGATTAATTTTAAAGCCATAATAATTAAACATATGGAATTTTGCCTGGATTGCGGTAGTAAGCTGAACGGACGGCTGGATAAAAAGTTTTGTGACGACCATTGCCGCAGCCATTACAATAACGAATTGAACAGGGGAAGAAATGCCGCGCTAAAGGAAATCAACCGCATCCTTCGCACCAACGCCGGCATACTGGAGAAATTGACTGCACAGGGCATAAACCAGATCAGCTACAATATGCTCAGGACAACAGGTTTTAACTTCAACTTTTACACACATCAGGAAGGTTACAATGGGAATGTATATTTCTGTTGTTATAATTATGGATACCATTACCTCAATGATGACGAACTTTTACTTGTGGTAATACCGGTGCTGTCAAAATGAAATATTGCTTCTTAAGTCCCAAATGCTAAATATTACGTACGTTTACTGTTACGTTACATTATTTATTACATCCTAAGCCATGAGTTTTTTAACCGCAGAATGGAGAAAGTTAGCTATTGCCAATTACTCCATTGACAAAAACCTGCTTACCCCATATTTGCCTGTTGGTACTGAATTGGACCTCTGGAACGGCACCTGCTATGTAAGCCTGATCGGTTTCCTGTTTAAGAACACGCGCCTTCTGGGTTTCAGTATCCCTTTTCACGCAAACTTTGAAGAGGTAAACCTGCGTTTTTATGTAAAATACAAAGATGGTGAAAACTGGAAAAGAGGCGTTGTCTTCATTAAAGAAATTGTGCCAAAATTCGCCCTCTCTGTGGTAGCTAATACCATTTATAATGAAAATTACGAAACCATGCCCATGACACATAGCTGGTCGGAAACCGAGGACGAAAGAATTGTAGAGTACCGCTGGCGCTGCAAAAACAATTGGCAGTCTTTTGAGGTAACAGCCAACAAAAGCTTATCTGAAATAACTGCTGGCTCTGAGGCCGAATTTATAACCGAACATTATTGGGGTTATGCAAGGTATAATGCTACCAAAACCAATGAGTATGAGGTAAGGCACCCAAAATGGGCACAGTACAAAGTGAAAGACTTTAAGATTACGGTAGACTTCGGTTTGGTTTATGGTACAACATTTGAATTTTTAAACAGTCAGCAACCGGTTTCAGTGATGCTGGCCGAAGGCTCTGATATTTCTGTGGAAAGTAAAAAAGTAATACTTGCATAATACATGATCTCAACAAAAAACCTTTTGGCCCTGCCTGACAGTTCATCGCTGCAAGCCGCATGCAAGGCGATGGCCCTGCTTGATGCGATATTATGCCAGGACTGGGTATACCGATATTACTCTTATAACAGCGAATGGAGTGAGAATGAAGAATTCTTCGAGATGCGAAATGGCGAAGGCGATCAGCTATTGATTTTATTCAAAAAGGAAGGCACAGTGATCAATGGCTTTTTTGCAGATGCAATACAGGGAGACAAATTTCAGCTGACAGCCCAGCTTCCTAAAATATTCCATGAATTCATGTTCGGCGAACCGGTTAATTCTGTCGGCACCACTTTCTGTGTATGGAAAACGCCTGATATGGAATGGCAGACCGGGATCAATACCGTTGACGATAATCATTCGGAAGAACTGTTAAGTCCGCTGGATGGTAAACCCTCAACCTATATCAAATGGGCAATTACATATTTCGAGGGCCACTACCTTAATGAAGCAATTCCCGCAGCAGTTGTAGAAAGTATTTTTAAGCACGAAACCCTTACAAAAGACATGGTTTTGCTGCTGGTAGATGAACTTGAAGACTGGGACCAACTCATTGAAGACCTGATAGAAATTTCATATCCGTATCATATAAATAGCTAAAACGATTTCACGTTCAGTAAATTCATACTTTTGCAAAAAAATGCGCAAGGTATGAAGCTTCTCAAACTGATTTCAAACACAAAAACAAGTCTGATCACACTCTGTCTAGGTGGTATTAGCCTGGGAATGACCGAATTCATGATGATGGGAGTCTTACCTGACGTAGCAAAATCCCTTTCCATAAGCATACCCGCAGCCGGTAACCTGATTGCTATCTATGCCCTGGGTGTAATTGTAGGCGCACCGGTTATGGTTGGCGTACTGGGCAAATATCCGCCTAAAAAAGTACTGATTGGTCTGATGATTACCGTAGCCGCCGGAAATATATTGTTTAGTGTTGCCCCATCCTATGCACTTTTGCTTGTAGCCCGCTTTTTGGTAGGTTTGCCACATGGTGCTTTTTTTGGAATTGGTGCAGTGGTGGCGAGCAGACTTGCCGACCCGGGTAGTGAAGCTAAATCAGTATCCGTTATGTTTGCCGGTTTAACGATAGCAAATATTATTGGTGTACCACTGGGTACATTTATCGGCCATAACTTCAGCTGGAGAATCTCTTTTGTACTGATATCCCTTATTGCACTGATTACCGCAGCGAGTATAAAACGCTGGCTCCCGGCATTGCCTTCGCAATCGGACACCAAATTTTCCGACAGCCTAAAAGTATTTAAGAAAGTGGAACTGTGGATCATTATTGGTATTTCGGCCATTGGAACAGGTGGGCTTTTTGCCTGGATCAGTTATATTGCCCCGCTAATGACCGAAGTTGCACATTTCAGCAGCAATATGATGACGCCAATAATGGTAATTGCAGGCCTGGGTATGGCAGTAGGAAATTTTACGGGAGGTCGTTTGGCAGATAAGTTCTCACCGCTTAAAACTACCAGCTATTTATTGCTCACCATGGTAATAGTGCTGATATTGGTAGCCTTGCTCAGCCAGTTTAAAATTGCCGCCCTGATACTCACCTTTATTACAGGAGGTTTGGCCTTTGCAGTAATTGCGCCAATGCAGATGCTGATGATCCGCGCAGCAAAAGGAGCCGAAATGCTGGCCTCTTCGTCTATGCAGGCCAGTGCCAATACAGGAAACGCTTTAGGCGCATACCTGGGTGGTATTCCCATTGCTCTTGGTTATGGCTATACCTCACCCGAATATGTCGGTGCCATACTTGCCTTCGCAGGTTTTATGCTTTGTCTGCTACTAACCTGGATGTTTACCGCACGCACTAAAACAACGCCAGCTATTGCGTAAAAATCTCCATTTTTGTGGAGGGCTCTTTCTTCATGTACATTATAATGAGGCCGGTTAGGATGAATGGGATACTTAAAATCTGTCCCATATTGAGCAGAAGACCTGCTTCAAACGCCGACTGATCTTCTTTAATGAATTCTATGGCAAGCCTGAAGCAGAATATCAGAAAGATCACCATCCCGAAATAAAAACCCGGGGACTTTGGATATTTTTTAACCAGCAAATAGACAATAGAAAAAATTGTCAGGTAGGCAATTGCCTCATATAACTGAGCCGGGTGCCTGGGAATGTTGTCATCCTTAAGAAAAATAAATGCCCAGCTTACATCAGTAGGTTTACCTATAATTTCAGAGTTCATGAGATTGCCCAGGCGAATAAATGTTCCGGCAAGGGGCACCACTAAGGCAATCTGGTCTAGCATAAACCAAAGCCTGAGTTTAAATTTACGGCAGAAAAGAATCAAACTCACCATGATGCCGATACCGCCGCCATGACTTGCAAGGCCCTGAAACCCGGTAATGCGAAACTCTGGACTGAAAGTAAAGGGAAGGATAATCTCCAGCGGATGTTGCGAATAGTAAGCAAAATCGTAAAAGAGACAATGCCCCAGCCTGGCGCCAATCAGTGTCCCTAATACCACATATACAGTTAGGGGATCCATCAATGCTACATCAACGCCGTACTTCTCAAATTGCTTTTTTACAACAATATAACTTGAAACAAATGCCAGCAAAAAAAACATGGAGTAATATCTTAATGCAAAAAAGCCCAAATCTATAATGGAATCACTGGGATCCCATATTATCGTATCTATAACCATGTGTAACCTGCTAAATGAACCAGTTAATATCTGCAAATATAGATCATCTGCAGACATATGCAATGTAGCATAACTATATCGCCGCGGGAATTGAAAAGGGAATCTTATCTTTGTAACCTGACCAATTGCCTGTATTTTTTACACATCTATGCTTAACCGGTTCATACCTAGTTTTTTATTTACTTTGATTGCCTTATGTGCAGTTCATATGACTGTGCATGCCCAAAAGACGGTAGAAATCAATGACAGTGTAAACCAGCATATGTTCACCTTCAATGAAATTGACTGGCTAAAAGACAGGGATAATACCTTGAGTTTTGAGCAGGTGAGCAGTAAATCCTTCGCTCCACGTTTCCAAAAGAACCTGAGTAGTACACCACAGACCAAAGATTTGAGCGCTACTTATTGGTTTCGTATCAGGATTAAACACAACAGCAAAGCCGATAAGCGGTTTATTCTGGAGTTTTTTGATCAAACGATAGATCATGTAACAGCCTATTTGCCGCAAAAAGATGGCAGCTACAGAAAGAGCGAGTTTGGGGATACTTTCGCCTTTGGCCAAAGGGAACTGCAGCACAAAAATTTCGAACTGCATATTCGTAATGACAATGACAATGCGCAGTATTACTACTTTAAGTTCAAATCATCACAGATCTCAGATGTAATCATCGTTTTACGAACTGTTGACTGGTTCATATCCTATGCGCTGGACGAATACTTTTATTTTGGTATTTTCTATGGGATGATCCTCGTGTTCAGTTTTTACAACCTGATCATGTTCATCGCCATGCGCCAGAAGCAATATCTTTATTATGTATTGTATAACCTCAGCGTAGGTCTGTTTGAAATGAGTACAGACGGCATTGCCTATCAGTATTTGTGGTCTAAAGCACCCCAATGGAACCAGCTGGCCTATGCTTTTGCTTTATATGCCACTAGTGTATTTGCCCTGCTTTTTACGCGGGAACTGCTTTTTGTTAAAGCCAAGGCCCCACGCTTAAACCAGTTGATATTATATATTATAGGTATAAGGACGCTGCTTTTTATCTACAGCCTTCTGATGAATCAGTCACTTTTCACCTATAAGTTTATTGAATTTATACCCCTGTCGGTAGCTTTCTGTACCGGCATCTATATTTATAAAAAGGGATACAAGCCAGCGCGCTTTTTTGTGCTGGGCTACAGTTTTCTATTTGCAGGCTTTACGATGAAGTTATTGATTATGCTGGGCGTCTCATGGCTCAACTTCGGTGCAATCAGCTATTACAGTCTTAGTTTCTGTTTCGTGCTGGAAATGGTCTTTTTATCTTTTGCCATAGGTGACAAGCTTAGGATTTTAAAGCATAAGAAAGAGAAAGTGCAGCGGCAAATGATCAGGCAAATGGCAGAAAATGCCAAGTTGAAAGATTCTTTGAACAACCGCCTTGAAGCCAAAGTGGAAGAACGCACCAAAGAAGTGTTCCATAAATCGCTGATCATTGAGGCTAAAAATGCAGAACTGCTGGAGGCAAATGACCTGCTGAAACAACAGGCAGAAGAAATTTCGCGCATGAACGTATTGCTGGAGCAGGACAACCAGGAGCTGCAGTTCAATGTAGAAAAGGTTACGCGCGACAGAGTGATGTCTGCCGACGTGGATTTTGAGGAGTTCAGCAAGATTTATCCCGACAAAGAAAGCTGTAACCAATTTCTTTCTGAACTAAAATGGAAAGACGGGTACCAATGCCGGAAATGTAAAAATACCCACTACTACAATGGACATATACCATACAGCAGACGATGCAGCAAGTGCGGTTATGAGGAATCTGTAACTACCTATACCGTTTTCCACAATACGCGTATTCCTATTAACAAAGCTTTCTATATGATCTTCCTGATTTACTCTACCAAAGGAAAAATCTCTTCACATAAACTTGCAGAAATCCTGAATATCCGCCAAAGTACATGCTGGACCTATGGATCTAAGATTAAACTACTCATGGAGGAAAGAAAAGCAGTGCTTAAAAAAACAAATAAAAATGGCTGGAGCAAGCTCGTACTCGAGTAAAATTTGAGCATTAATACCCACTCTGATCTATCTCCACCAACTTTTCTATCTCTAAATACGGTCTTTTTTGATCATTTTCCCCAACAAATCGCACTGGTATCATACCGTATCATTTAGAGCTACAGACAATGCCCTGGTCTCACGCTTAAGTGCTCATTTACAGGGTTAAACGCCTTCTCATACTCATGGTAGTATACCGTATTAAAAAGACCACAATACACTATATATCAGTTAGTTATAAAAATTATTTATGTGTGTTTACTTGTTTTTAACATAAAATTGCACGTAACTTTACCTACCAAATAAAAATTAAACAAAGCAAAATCATGACTAAAAAATTTACTCTTTTTATCATTTGCCTCTTATGCGGGATCTCTGTTGTTATGGCACAGGGCATCACCATTAAAGGCGAAGTCAAAGATCAGCAGGGTCTGCCGTTACCGGGTGTCTCGGTACTGGTAAAAGGCTCTAACCAGGGAGTGGTAACAAATGAAAATGGGGTCTTTATTTTATCCGCCCCAAAAGATGCCACATTGGTTTTCTCTTTTATAGGTTATAAAACTATTGAAGAGGTTGTGGGCAGCAGAACGGCTATCAACATTAAACTAACCGATGATAACCAGCAATTGAACGAAGTAGTTGTTGTAGGGTATGGTACACAAACTAAAAAAGACCTCACTACTGCGGTAACATCTGTATCTGCTAAAGATATCCAGAACCAACCAATTACCAATCCTTTACAAGCTATTCAGGGTAAAGCTGCAGGTGTGCAGGTAACATCACAATCTGGAAAGCCCGGATCAGATATTTCGGTGAGCATCCGTGGTAATACATCCATTACTGCTTCTAACAGCCCGCTGTATGTAATTGACGGAATAACCTCAAGGGATGCAAGTTTCATTAACCCAAATGACATTGAGTCGATGACCATCTTAAAAGATGCGGCAGCGGCAGCCATTTACGGATCAAGCGGTGCCAATGGCGTAATCCTGATTACTACCAAAAAAGGTACAGCAGGTAAATTGAAAGTTGGTTTTAATGCCTACACTGGTATCTCCAATTTCTGGAGGAGCCAGGATGTGTTGGACCGTGATCAGTATATCTCACTGATGAGGGAACTGGGTTACACCTCTTTTGGTGGTACACAAAATACAGACTGGCAAAAAGAAACCTTTGGTACTGGTAAACAGAATAACTATCAGATCTCTCTATCTGGTGGTACTAAGGGCGGACAATATTACTTCTCTTCCGGCTACCAGCAGGACCAGGGTGTTGTTTCCCCCGCAAAACTGGACAGGATCAGTGTTAATTTTAATGGTCAGCAAGCCATCACCAAGTGGTTGAAATTTACGGCTACTGCGGCGTTAACATCCAATAAATCTATCGATGTTCCTGATAATGCAGGTTCAACTAAAGGTGGTGTAATTTTAGGTGCTTTAACTGCTCCTCCAACTTTGAGTATCTACGAACCGGACGGCACATTCACAGCTGTTCCTGCAGGATACGATACACCAATAGGAAATGCATTTGGTTCCGTTAACTCTACCAGGCAAACCAAATTTATTGGTGCCTTTGGCGGAGAAATCAAATTTAGCAAAGACCTTACATTTAAATCTACCATCAGTACCAATTCAAGGGTTCAATTCTACAACTATTTCCTTGATCCGTACCAAACCGTTTATGGACGGACGGAAAGGGGATTGTACAGGAATGAGAAAATCAATGACAATGTATGGCTCAACGAAAACATCCTGAATTACAATAAAACAATAGGTAAAAATGTTTTTGGGGCAACAGGTGGTTATACGATACAGGAATCAGACTACTCATTGAACCCTTATAATGAGTCGCGTTATATCGACGCTGGTACAGGTGCGCCCATTGCACCATCAGTTGGAAGTGTTGTACCTACCCATGCCCAATGGTCTAAACAATCTTACCTTGCCAGGGTTACTTATGCATTTGATAGTAAATACCTATTGAGCTCAAACTTCAGGGCAGACGGTTCATCTCGCTTTGCAAAAGAACACAGGTTTGGTTATTTCCCTTCTGTTTCTGCAGGATGGAGAATCTCGGGTGAGGACTTCCTAAAAGACAGCAAAACCATTAGTGATTTAAAAATCCGTGGTAGCTGGGGTAAAGTTGGTAACGATGAAGGCATTGGAGATTACTCTTACATGAAACTTTACCAGATTACCGCGCAAGGTTCTTATAACTTAACACAACCGGCCAATGATGCATTATCATGGGAAAAAACTACCCAGACAAACGTTGGTTTAGACCTTACTATGTATGGTGGCAGGATTACTTTTACAGCTGATGCGTATTTGAAGAAAACCAACGACCTGCTGATTAAAGTACAATTGCCATTATCTACCGGACTAGATACACAGGCGCTGAACGTTGGTTCAATGGAGAACAAGGGTATAGAGCTTTCGTTGTCTACAAAAAACATCCAGAAAGACAATTTCAGCTGGTCTACCGACCTCAACTTCTCACTCAACAGAAACAAAGTGACCAGTTTAGGTGCAGCTACAAGCTCGCTTGATTTCGGTGATATTTATCAGCGTGACGCGGCAGTAAAAGTTGTAGTTGGCCGTCCGTTGGGTAGCTTCTTCGGTTACCAGTTTACAGGTGTTGACCCAAATACCGGGGCGGCACAATATGCAGATACGAATGGCAATGGGGTAACAGGATCTGCAGATACGGGCGACCGTACTTTTATTGGTTCTGCACAACCTAAATTCAATTACGGTGTGAACAACAATTTCACCTACGGAAACTTTGGATTGACAGTATTCTTCCAGGGTGTTCAGGGAAATGAGTTATTCAATGCTTCTAAAATTGACCTCGAAGGAATGTACGATACAAAAAACCAGTCGATAGATGTCTTAAATCGCTGGGTAACACCGGGACAGGTTACTGATATTCCAAAAGCACTGGTAAGTTCTTCTGAGAACTCGCTTACCTCAAGCAGGTTTGTTGAAAACGCTTCTTACCTGCGTTTGAAAACAGCAACCTTGTCTTACAACTTTGGTAAAACTGCGTTGGGAAGATTGAAAATGGATAAACTGACTGTGTTTGCTACCGGTTACAACATCCTCACCTTTACAAAATATAGCGGACTGGATCCTGAAGTAAACCAGTATGGTGCAAACGGGCCTAACATGGGTGTTGATTATGGAACGTACCCACAATCAAGAAGCTTTTTATTAGGTATTAATGTTGGCTTTTAAATCTTAGAAAAATGAAATTCAAAATATATTCACTGATCGCAGCCGGGGCATTCGTCCTTTCAGTTCAATCTGGCTGTAAAAAAGACTTTTTAGATAAACAACCGATAGACCAGGTGACGGCAGAACAGGAGTTCACTACTGCTGCAGCTGCAGAAAAGCTGATCAAAGGTGCTTATGATGGAATGTACAACGATTACAACATCTGGGATTTCCAAGTGAATGGCGATGTAGCTGCAGACAACTGTTATGCCGGTGGGGACAATCCTGCAAACATTCAGATAGACTTGTTCACCGCAAATGCAACCAATGCAAATGTAACGCGCGATTGGACAGCACTCTATACAGATATAAAAAATGCAAATGAGGTTTTAGAAAATGTACCTAAAATTGAAGACGCGGCCTTAGATGCAGGTGGCAGAAGAAACCAGATCCTGGCAGAGGCAAGCGGTCTTCGCGCCTATGCCTATTTTAACCTGGTGAGGTTATTTGGCGCCGCACCGCTGATCCTGAAAACGCCATCAAGTATTGCAGAAACGCAACCTTTTAAAGCAACGGTAGATCAGTTATACACTCAGATCATTACTGATCTGGAATTTGCATTAACCAATGCGAGGGCTACTGCTCCCCACAAAGGGATCTTTACTAAAGGCGTAGCCAATGCCCTGCTTGCAAAAGTTTATGCAGCAAAACCTACACCAGACTGGACAAAAGTAAACCAATATGCCGATGCAACTATTGCAGGAGGATATGCATTGTATGGTAACTATAACGGTCTTTTTGATGAAGCAAACGAAAACAATTCTGAGGCTATCTGGGAAATGCAGTTTGATGGTTACGGTGGTGAACACGGTAACTGGATGCCAGGTGTAATTACCGGAACAGGATGGAAAAGATTTGATACGCCTACTAACGACTTAGTGGCTGCATACGATAATGAAGGAGATATGATCCGTAAAAATGCAGGTATAGCTTTCAAAAATGTAATTACTGAAGGATGGTCTGATAATTACTGGACAAAAGCCAACTATCCATTTGTAAATAAATTTAGGGCAGATGACAAGAGTGATATCTATATTATCCGTCTTGCCGACATCCTTTTGCTTAAGGCCGAAGCTTTGAATGAGCTTAGCGGAGCTGGCTGGTCGCAATCTAAAACACTTGTTGACCAGATCAGAAAAAGGGTAAACCTGGCGGGTACGCCTGCTGCCGATCAGGCTGCCATGCGTTTGGCCATTGAAAAAGAGCGCCGTCTGGAACTTGCTTTTGAAGGTCAGCGTTATTTTGACCTGCTCAGAACAAACAGGGCCGTAGCGGTAATGAATGCGCAAAGAGATGGCACTGGAAATTTATTGAACTACAATGTTACCGCAGCAAAATTACTGTTCCCTATTCCACAGAGAGAAGTTGACAGAAATCCCAATATCAATAAATAACCAAATATAAATTATCCAAAGGCTGAGCATTCAGCCTTTGGTATTTAAACACTAGCCGTAAATGAAGAAATATCTTATATATGTCCTTACCGTTGCATTAGCAGCATGTTCCACAAAAAAGACAGCTAACACTAATACTACACCTGCAGTTTCTGCAAGAGGGGCCGCCTTCTGGTTAACCACAGGCAACAAGTCTGCCCTGCTTGAAAAACAAGCTGCCGCTTTAAATTTTGGCACCGCCGAAAACAGTTTACCAACTATAGAGGTAAATGAAACCCAAAAATTCCAGACTATTGATGGATTTGGTTATACACTTACAGGTGGTAGCGCGGGATTGATCAATGCGATGGAAGCACCGGCAAAAGAAGCGCTTTTAAAGGAACTATTTTCAACTCAGAAAAACGGCATCGGTGTAAGTTATCTGAGGATTAGTATCGGTGCTTCTGATTTGAGTTCAGAAACCTTTACCTATAACGAATTGCCGTCAGGTCAAACGGATATTAACCAGGACAAATTTTCAATCAATAAAGAGCTGACTGACCTTGTTCCAATATTGAAACAAATTGTTGCTATAAACCCCTCAATAAAAATACTTGGTTCACCATGGACTGCCCCAACCTGGATGAAAACCAATAACAGTTTTAAAGGTGGAAGCCTTAAACCGGAGTATTATTCTTCTTATGCACATTACCTTGTGAAATACATCAATGCGATGAAAGCCCAGGGAATTGTTATAGACGCCATTACTATTCAGAATGAGCCCCTGCATCCTGGAAATGTGCCAAGCATGTATATGGAAGCTAACGACCAGGCAATATTTATCAAAACTGCACTGGGGCCGGTTTTTAAATCGGCCGGTATTAAAACTAAAATTATTGTTTACGACCATAATGCAGACAGACCTGATTATCCGATTACAATTCTGGATGATGCAGCAGCAAAACCATATGTTGACGGATCTGCATTCCACTTATATGCAGGTAAAATATCGGCACTGTCTAAGGTTCATGATGCACATCCCGACAAAAACGTGTACTTCACAGAACAATGGGTAGGCGGGCCAGGCAAATTTGATGAAGACCTGAAATGGCACGTATCTACACTAATCATTGGTGCTACGCGTAACTGGAGCAGGAACGTTTTGGAGTGGAACCTGGCAGCAGATCCTTTATATGGGCCGCATACGGTTGGTGGTTGTGTAACCTGCTTAGGAGCCATTACAGTGAGTCCTGCGGTAACCAGGAATGTAGCCTACTATGTGATTGGGCATGCTTCAAAATTTGTGGCGCCGGGTTCTGTAAGGATTGCTTCGAATATTACCAGCGGACTTGAGAATGTAGCTTTTTTAACACCTGAAGGGAAAAAGGTACTGATTGTGGTAAATGAAAATGAAAAGCCGCAGCAGTTCAATATCAGGAGTAACGGGAAAACTATAAGCCCAACACTTGCCGCAGGTGCCGTATGCACATTTGTTTGGTAATCGCCTGCTTCCTTAATCTGGTAAACTAGCCAACAATAGCCTTGCCTGTTCAGTTTGGCAGGGCTATTGCTAAAACCAGATAGTTTCACATAATATAATAATGATGAAGAAATCCATTATCCTATTTACAGCACTTGCTGGCCTGATCAGCGCCTGCCAGAATAAAACGGCAGAACAAACGGCAGACAGCCTGGCAACTTCGCCAGATACAGTAAACAAAAATTCTAAAGCCTGTTACGTCTATATCAAAAACAGGGATACCGTTACATTGTCATACACCATGGCAGGCAATGCTATTGCAGGACAGTTAAGTTATAATCTGTTTGAAAAAGACAAAAATGCAGGCACTATTGCAGGCGAAATTAAAGGAGATACCATCCTGGCAGATTACACTGCTTCAGGAGAAGGCACAACATCAGTAAGACAGGTGGCTTTTCTAAAAAAGGGCGACCAGTTACTGGAAGGTTATGGCGATAGCGAAGATAAAGGCGGCAAAACGGTTTTTAAAGACCTGCGTGCCTTAAAATTTGGCGGTTCAATTGATCTGAGCGCTACAGATTGCAAATAATATTGGGGAGGTTACGCGCCTAAAAAGACTCGAAACGCTCCCAAAACCCATCAACCGGAAGTTTGGCAAATATATTTACGGGCTCCTTTTTTACAGGGTGTAAAAATTGCAGCCTCCGGGCATGAAGACAAATACTTCCTTTACGGCTACCCCTGGGGTAGCCGTATTTGTTATCTCCAACAATAGGGCATCCGAGAGTAGATAACTGCACCCTGATCTGATGTGAGCGGCCGGTTAATGGATCTACCTCGATCAGGTAATAACCGCCCAATTCCCCAATTAGCTTATAACTCAGTTCCGCCCGCTGGCTTCCGGCAACCTCCTGCAGATAGGGGGTAACCACATTGGTCTTGGGATTTTTCACCAGCCAGTGTACCAGCGTACCTGAAATATTAGCTGGTTTGTTGCGTACAACAGCCCAGTAGGTTTTCTTTACTTCGCGGTTTTTAAAAACGGCATTCATCCGCTCCAGCGCTTTGCTGGTCTTCGCGAACAAAATCACACCACTTACTGGCCGGTCCAGACGGTGCACTACACCCAAAAACGCACCACCAGGTTTATTGTACTTTGCAGCGATGTATTTCTTTACCTTTTCATCCAGCGGCTCGTCACGGGTTTCATCCACCTGTACAATGTCGCCCGCACGCTTGTTGATCGCAATCAGGTGATTGTCTTCAAAAAGTATATCTTTTTCAGTTACCGGCATCTAGTATTGCTCCTTTTCATTTGGAAAATCATTCGCTTTCACGTCCCTGATATAAGATTTTGCTGCACCGAGAATTTCTTCATATAAATTTAAATACTGGCGCAAAAAGCGGGGTTTGAATCCTTTAGTCAGGCCAATCATATCATTCACAACCAGTACCTGTCCATCGCAATGTGGTCCGGCGCCAATTCCAATCAAAGGAATATGCAGGCTTTCTGTAACTTCCTTTGCCAGGGCAGCAGGAATTTTTTCCAGCACAATACCAAAACAGCCAGCCTCCTGCAATGCAAGCGCGTCAATTTTCAACTTCTCGGCTTCGGCTTCATCTTTAGCCCTTACAGTATATGTACCAAATTTATAAATCGATTGCGGTGTTAAGCCAAGATGACCCATTACCGGAATCCCGGCAGTGATGATACGCTCAATAGAATCTACTATTTCGGTCCCGCCTTCAAGTTTAACCCCATGTGCACCTGATTCTTTCATAATTCTTATAGCCGAACTCAACGCTTCTTTAGAATTACCCTGGTAGGAACCAAATGGAAGGTCTACTACCACAAAAGCACGTGTAGCGCCCCGTACTACACCCTGCGCATGATAAATCATTTGATCCAGCGTAATCGGCAGGGTAGTTTCGTGACCGGCCATCACGTTGGAAGCAGAGTCACCAACCAGTAAAACATCCAGTCCTGCATCATCCAGAACAGTAGCCATAGAATAATCATAGGCCGTTAACATAGATATTTTTTCACCTCTATGTTTCATTTCCTGCAGAATGTGTGTGGTAATACGCTTTACTTCTTTGTGTACAGACATATATTTATGCTTTAAGCGGACAAAATTAGGGTATTCATTTGAGAAACGGATACCATCAGGTTGATTATATATGGTAGGGATCGTAACATTTTAATCCTTTCAAAAAAAATATGAATATAACTGTTCAAAAACCTATCTTTGTATCCCGAAATGAACGGACTAGACAACAGCACATTTGTTACTTATTACAGCGATATTAAACTCGCAAATCTCCATTCATTAACACCTTTTTTAAACTTTATTTCTCATTTTAATTACGATGACTAACTACACCAAGTTACCTGCGATCTTGTTATTGGCTGACGGTACCGTTTATTACGGTAAAGCTGCCGGAAAAATTGGTACAACAACAGGAGAGATTTGTTTCAACACAGGAATGACAGGGTATCAGGAGATATTTACTGATCCATCTTATTTCGGTCAGATTATGGTCACTACAAATGCCCATATCGGTAATTATGGGATCCATAAAGAGGAGATCGAATCAGATTCAATCAAAATTGCTGGTCTGGTTTGTAAAAATTACAACATCGGCTACAGCCGTAAGGAAGCAAATGAATCTATACAAGATTACTTTCAGGATGAAAACATTGTAGGGATATCTGATATTGATACCCGTGCCTTGGTAAGGAAAATCAGGGACCAGGGAGCAATGAATGCGATCATTTCTTCCGAAATCACCAATCTTGACGAGCTGAAAGCAAAACTTGCAGAAGTACCTTCTATGGACGGACTGGAACTGTCATCGCAGGTATCAACCAAAGAACCTTATTTCTATGGTTCTCCAGATGCAACCTACAAAGTTGCCGCAGTAGATTTTGGAATTAAGAAAAACACCTTACGTAACTTTGATAACAGGGATCTATATGTACAGGTATTCCCGGCTAAAACTTCATTTGAAGAAATGAGTAAATGGGGCGCAGATGCATATTTTATCTCTAACGGCCCTGGCGATCCTGCTGCTATGCCTTACGCGATAGACATGGTGAAAGATATCCTGGAGGCAGATAAACCTCTTTTTGGAATTTGCCTTGGCCATCAGTTGCTTGCACAGGCAAACGGTATAGGTACCATGAAAATGTTTAATGGTCACAGGGGATTAAACCACCCGGTAAAAAATATCATAAAAGACCATTGTGAAGTAACGTCGCAAAACCATGGTTTTGGGGTTATTCCTGATGAAGTAAGAAGTTCTGATAAAGTAGAAATTACACATATCAACCTAAACGACCAGTCGATTGAAGGTATCCGTGTAAAAGGAAAGAAAGCATTTTCGGTACAATATCACCCGGAGTCTTCTCCAGGCCCTCATGACTCCCGTTACTTGTTCGACGATTTTGTGAATATGATAGGAAGCGAAAAAACCTGGTAGAACTTCTCTGCCCCTTACTCTATCATTTGATAAACATTTTTAAAAGGATTGTGTTAAACAATCCTTTTTGCATAAAAACCTTATTACATTTATCCTATGGATAGAAACAATGCCATTATCAGTGTCCGTAATCTGGTGAAAAATTACGACGACTTCGCCGCAGTAAAAGGTTTGAGTTTTGATGTATACGAGAACGAAATTTTCGGACTGCTGGGCCCTAATGGCGCAGGAAAAACCACAACTCTTGAAATTATTGAAACACTAAGGGAAAAAACATCTGGTGAAATTACAGTTGATGGATTTTCTGTGGATAAAAATGCAAACGAGATCAAGCGGATCATCGGTGTGCAGCTGCAGGCAGCCGGTTACTATCCCAACCTTAATCTGGTAGAACTGATGGAACTTTTTGCCGGGCTGTATGGTGTAAATGTGAAGCCGATGGAAATGCTTGAAAAAGTAAACCTTCAGGACAAGGCCAAAGCGAAATACAAAGCCCTTTCTGGCGGACAAAAACAACGCTTTTCAATCGCCACTACCCTACTCAACAGTCCCAAGATCATCTTTCTTGATGAACCTACCACTGGCTTAGACCCTCAGGCAAGAAGAAACCTTTGGGACCTGATTATCGATATCAGGAACAATGGCACTACCGTAGTGATCACTACGCATTATATGGATGAAGCAGAGCAGCTTTGCGATAGGGTGGCTTTTGTAGAACGGGGCGAAATTATTGCACTTGATACCCCTGACAACCTGATCGACCAGTTGCTCAGCCGCGGATTTGAAAGAAAAAAAGAAGTTAAAAAAGCCAATCTGGAAGATGTGTTCATCAACCTTACCGGCAAAGAATGGCGCGAAGGCTAAATGAGATCAGACATGAACAAACCATACAATCATACAAAAGCTACATTAGCACTTGCCAAAGCCAGTTTCCGCTCTATCATGCGCAGCCCATCGGCTGTAGTATTCACACTTGCATTTCCGCTGATCTTTATCCTGATTTTTGGATTTCTGGGTGGCGGGGGAATCAGGATACACCTGGCGGTTGCGCCAGGTTCAGATCTGCAGAACCCTGTCATCAAGGCGCTGGAACAAACCGATGTGATCGATTTACAAAAAGGAAAAACTGCGGCAGAGATTCAGGAACAACTTGAAAAAGGAAAAATTGCAGGTGTAATTGATGTGCATAAAAATACAGTGCCGCAGCCGGCATACCTGGCAAATGTAAACTATACGTCGGCCTCAGTCGATAAAGGAAACATACTGAAGTCGGTCTTGAAAAACCTAATGTACGCACTCAATTCGAGGGATATGAAACCATCGGTGGCGGAGATCAAGGAAAGCACCGTTCAGGGCAGGAATTACAGGACGATCGATTTTATTTTGCCTGGTCAGCTGGGATTCTCATTGCTAAGCACCGGTGTATTCGGTACTGCGTTTATTTTCTTTAGCTTGAGACAAACACTGGTTATCAAACGTTTTTTTGCCACTCCGGTTAAAAGGGCAAGTATTATCCTTGGCGAGGGTATTGCGAGAATTGGCTTTGCGCTGCTCGGCGCCCTGTTCATAATTTTGATCGGTCACTTCTTCTTTCAGTTTACACTGATCCACGGGGTGGTCACGGTATTGAATATGCTGCTTCTTTCCATTATCGGACTGATCGTATTTATGGGTTTCGGATTTGTGGTTTCAGGCATAGCAAAAAGCGAAAGCACCATTCCGCCAATCGCAAACATTATTACACTGCCACAGTTTTTATTGTCGGGCACATTTTTTTCGATAGATCTTTTTCCATCATGGCTGCAGCCGATCAGCAGGGCACTGCCGCTTACCTATCTTAACGACGCAATGCGTCAGGTTGCATTTGAAGGTGCCGGACTTTGGGATGTAAAACAACAGATCCTGATCATGGTAATCTGGGGCATTGGAATATATGCACTGGCAGTCAAGGTGTTCAAGTGGGAATAATTTTTATAGTGCAATCCCGCCATATAGTTTAAATTTTATTTTAACTTTGATTATCAACTGGGTAATTGTAATATTTACACTAAGGATATATAACACTTAAAACAAATAAAATGAGTTTAATTATTGATGTTCATGCAAGGCAAATCCTCGATTCAAGAGGTAACCCTACTGTTGAAGTAGAAGTAATCACTGAAAATGGCCAAATGGGCCGTGCTGCCGTACCTTCTGGTGCAAGTACTGGTAAACACGAGGCTGTTGAACTAAGAGATGGGGATAAAAAAGTCTACATGGGCAAAGGTGTATTAAAGGCTGTTGAAAATGTAAACAAGAAAATTGCTAAAGAACTTCAGGGTATCGATGTTTTTGAACAAAACTTGATTGACAAAGCCATGATCGACCTTGACGGATCAGAAAACAAAGGCAATTTAGGCGCTAATGCAATTCTGGGAGTATCTTTGGCCGTGGCTAAAGCAGCAGCTCAGGAAAGCAGACAACCATTATACCGTTACATTGGTGGTGTAAATGCAAACACACTGCCAGTTCCAATGATGAATATATTAAATGGTGGTGCACACGCAGACAACAAAATTGACTTCCAGGAGTTTATGATCATGCCATTGGGTGCAAGCAGTTTCTCTGAAGCATTACAAATGGGTACTCAGGTATTCCACCACCTGAAAGATGTACTAAAGAAAAAAGGATATTCTACTAACGTAGGTGACGAAGGTGGTTTTGCACCAAACATCGGTTCTAACGTAGAGGCAATTGAAACTGTATTAACAGCTATTGAAACTGCCGGATTTACTCCTGGTAAAGATATCTGGATTGCTATGGATGCAGCAGCATCTGAAATGTACGATTCAAAAACTAAAACGTATAACTTTCACAAATCATCGGGAGAGAAATTAACTTCTGATGAGATGGTTAAATACTGGGTTGACTGGGCCAATAAATATCCTATCGTTTCTATCGAAGACGGATTGGATGAGGATGACTGGGATGCATGGGAAGCTTTGACTTTAGCTATTGGTAACAAAGTGCAGTTGGTAGGTGACGATTTATTTGTAACGAACGTAAAACGTTTACAACAAGGAATCGATAAAAATATTGCTAACTCTATCCTTGTTAAAGTAAACCAGATCGGTTCACTGACTGAAACGATCAATGCAGTATCATTGGCACAATACAATGGTTATACATCTGTAATGAGTCACCGTTCTGGCGAAACTGAAGATACTACTATTGCTGATTTAGCTGTAGCATTGAACTGTGGTCAGATCAAAACTGGTTCGGCTTCACGTTCAGACAGGATTGCAAAATATAACCAATTGTTACGTATCGAAGAAGAATTAGGTTCTGCGGCACGTTTCATTGGTAAAGATTTCAAATTCATCAAGTAATTTGATGAATGGCGGAGCCTCGGGCTTCGCAGAAAGGAAAGAGCTGCTTCGTTTTCGGAGCAGCTTTTTTTTTAAGTAGAAATCGGTTTTGATCAAAACGTTATCCTATATTTGTGATGATGAACAGATTGCTTGAAATTTTTAGGAACAAATACTTTCTGTCTGCCGCAGCTTTTGTGGTATGGATGATCTTCTTTGATAAAAATGACATGCTTTCCCAGTATGAATACCGGGCGGAGGTGCACAAGCTGCAGGAAGAAAAGGATTTTTACGAGAAGGAAACCGCACAGGTAAAAAAAGACCTTGACGAACTGAATACCAATCTGAATACTGCCGAGAAATTTGCAAGGGAAAAGTACTACATGAAAAAAGACAATGAAGATGTCTTTGTGATTGTTAGAGAAAGTCCTAAAAATGAATAATTAAAGCGCGCCGTTTCTCTTTCTTATCACCCATTCTATACTTAACAGTATCAGGATTAATCCGAACAACCATTTGAAGTTGATCAGATCCTCATATTTGCGGTCCTCATAACTGAGTGTCTTCATTTGTTTATTTGTGGTGAGTTGTTCTTTAAGCTGCTGCAGCTGGTTTGGATAATACATTTTTCCATTGGTTTGAGCAGACAGCTGATAAAGCAGCTGGTGATTAGCAATAGTCTGTTGAAATTCAGCAGTAAGGGCATTAACAAAGAAAGACCCTTTAGCTCCATACTTTTTGCCACTAAAATCTGCGTTTGCACTATACCTGTAACTGCCGGCCGGCAAGATGCCCGCGTCAAGCTGGTAAGCAGATTCAAATTTGGAAAAACTAAAATTATAAGCCTTATCCTTCCCATCACGTAACTGTATGGTCACATCTGCAGAATTTACAGGCACATAACTATCATTATACAACGTTGCATTGATGAGGACATGTTCATTTTCATCAAAAATCTGTTTGGCCGGACGTACAACAAATTTTCTCTGGTCATCCTTAACAGAGAGGTATTGTACGATCTTCCCCACTACCGAATTAAAAACCGGCACATGTTCATTTGCCCGGGCCTCAGAGAACTTCCATTTCCATAAACCTTCCCCAATGAGGTACCCTGCTTTGCGGCCGTTTATATTCATAAAGAACAGCTGGGGCACAATAGCTTTTGATTTATCTTTTCGCTGGTTTAAAACCACCTGCGCATCGCCGGATATTTTCAACTGTCCCGATGGTGCCTGCAATGCATCAAAATCCTGAATGACTTTTCTTGATGCAGGATCGAGGTCGAAAGCAGAGAAACTGGCATTCACATCACTGTAATTGTATACCAGCGTCTCATTGTTACCTATCAGGCCAACATTACTTTGGACAAGATTAAACTGGCTAATATTACTTTGTGCACCTAAGATATACCAAACAGGAACTCCTGATAGACGAACCTTTTCCAGAAACGCGCGGCTATCATATTGCATACCGGGCAGCTGATATAAAATTACCAGACCGTAACCTTTCAGTTCAACGGCAGACAATTGCTCCTGCATTTGCAAAGAAACATCATAATGTTTGTTCAGTGACAGTGCCCCCTTTATTGCGGCCAGGTCAGGATGTGGCCCCGCTGAAGCGATTAATATCTTTTGTCTGTCATCTATTACCTCCACAATTACCTTGCGGCTGTTGTTTGTAAGAAAAACTTCATTTTTAAGCGGTGCAAGTGATACGGTATATTGGTGGACACCCAATTTGCTTGCTTTCAGCGATACCGCTATGTTTTTGGAAAACTGATCTGAATTGATCTGCAGCATTTGCTCATGGATTGTTTTACCATTTTCAGAAACGATTAGTTTAGTCCCCTCCCTGTTTGACTGGTAGGCCTGCAATTGGATATCCAGCTTAAATTCATTGTCAAGATAAACAAGGTCGTTACTGTTCACATCGGCAATCAACAAATCTTTTTTAGGGATAGTATCGCCCAGTGCAATTGTATATACAGGTGCTTTCAGTGTGGCCATATCTCCAGCAGGGTTCCCGCCCTTGTTGAAAATACCATCAGTTGCCAGTATAACGGCACCAACATTTCTGTTCAGCAGCTCGTCATTTAACTGGTTTACCAGGGCAGAAGCATTAGTGAGCTTACCCTTATAGCTAAAATCAAGCCCTCTGCCTACACGATCCCCAAAGTGATACAACCTTACATCATATTTTTCAGAAAGTTCTTTACCAAGCTGCTGTATACCATTTCTGTATGTAATACTGTCAAACCCTACCGGTGTAACCGCTGCGATAGATTCTGAGTTATCCTGTGCAATGATTATGATTGGCTTTTCCAAGGTATAACTCACCTGCCTGATCAGCGGGGAAAACAACAGCCATAAAATAAGCGATATCGTAACTGCCCTTGCAGCTGCAAGGCTGATCTTAAGGGGCTGGGGTAAACCATCTGGTCTTTTGTAAAGCAACCACGCCATACAGACACCGGTTACCAAACAGCCCATCAGTGCTAAAAACGAATAAAAGGTGAAGGAGTTGCCCATTGCTTAGAAGTAAAGATGCAAAAAAAAAGCGTCAGGGAAAATCCCTAACGCCTGTATCTTGTAAGTTGTTACCGCTATAACATACCGCCACAAACAGACAATACCTGCCCTGTCACATAAGCGCTCATGTCTGAGGCTAAGAATACACATACATTTGCTACATCTTCAGGTTCACCGGCCCTCTTTAATGGAATACCTTCTTCCCAGCCTTTTACAACTTTAGGATCAAGAACTTCAGTCATTTCAGTACGGATAAACCCTGGTGCTACAACATTTGTACGGATATTCCTCGATCCAAGTTCTTTCGCAACAGACTTGGAGAACCCAATAATGCCGGCTTTAGAAGCTGCATAATTGGCCTGACCTGCATTTCCCTGTACGCCAACTACCGAACTTAAATTAATGAAAGAACCCTTACGGTTTTTCATCATGATTTTCGAAGCTGCTTTAGTCACATTAAATACCGATTTCAGGTTGACGTTAATCACGTCGTCCCAATTCTCCTCACTCATCCGCATCAATAAACCGTCTTTAGTGATCCCGGCATTGTTAACTACAATATCAAGTGTACCAAATTCAGCTACGATATCACTGATTAGCTGCTCTGCTTCACTAAACTTAGAGGCATCAGAACGGTACCCTTTAATTTTTGTTCCATATGATTGCAGTTCCTGTTCCAGGGCTTCCCCTTTTTCAACCGAAGACAGGTAAGTAAAAGCAACATTTGCACCTTGTTCAGCGAACTTTTCCGCTATTTTGCGGCCTATTCCTTTTGAAGCACCAGTTACTAATGCCGTTTTTCCTTCTAATAATTTCATAGATATATTTTGTTTTAAATCGCAACGGCTTTTCTGTGGGCCGGTGCAGGTTCATGTTTTATGTTATACTGCCGGCTCCTGCTGGCTTAAGCAATGAAAACTTCCTAATCCCCAAATGATATCAACAGAGTTGATGCCAACAACCTTCCGGTCTGGAAATGCCTCGCGAATTATATTAAGCGCAATCTCATCATTTACATCACCGAAAACCGGAACAATCACCGCTGCATTGGCAATATAAAAATTTGCATAAGATGCCGGCAGCCTTGTATCTTCGTGTATCACAGGCGAAGGCATTGGCAGTTCAATAATATTTAAAGGCATTCCATTGATTAAACGCATGGCCTTTAGCTCCTGAAGGTTTTCTTTCAGCAGAATATAGTTTTCGTCCAGCGGATTTGACTCAATTACGGTCAATACAGTATTTGGGTTTACAAAACGGGTAATATCATCAATATGACCGTCTGTATCATCACCTACAATACCATCGCCAACCCAAAGCACCTGGAGCGCACCATAACATTCTTTAAGATATTCTTCTATCTGTTCCTGACTCAGCTTGGGGTTCCTGTTCTTATTTAACAAACAGGCCCTTGAGGTTAAAATCGTTCCCGCGCCGTTAAATTCCACAGAACCACCTTCCATAACAATGCCCGGGTTAAATACAGGCAGATTGAAATGGTCACCAATTCTTGTAGGGATCACGTCATCCAGTTCATAAGGCGGATATTTATTGCCCCAGGCGTTATAATCCCAGTCAACCACTACCTTTTTCTGATCAGCAGCAGGATTGATAAGGAAAGCGGGACCATGATCACGGCACCATGCATCATTGCTTGGATTGAAATAAAATTCAATCTGAGACAGATCTGCCCCGGCTTCCTGCAATTTCGTAATAGCAAAAGCTTTAGTGGCTTCATCATTTACATTAATCCTGACCTTCTCTCCTGTTGCTACAACCTTGATAAACTCACAATAGGGCGTATAAATCGTATCCAGTTTACCTGGCCATGAAGCTTCTTTATGCGGCCAGGTTAACCAGGTTGCCTCATGCTCTTCCCATTCTGCCGGGAAGCGGTAGCCGGCCCTCCTTGGCGAATGATCAAATAGATTCGTCATCAATATATCTTTTGGTAATTTGTGAATAACTGTCAATCCTGCGGTCACGTAAAAACGGCCAGTGTGTCCTGTAACTATTGGATAGCGTAAGGTCCAGTTCTACAACCTTCAGTTCTTCCTGATCATGCGATGCCTGATAAAGCAACGAACCAAAAGGGTTAGATACAAAAGATCCGCCCCAGAAAGAAACACCAGCCTCTTCTCCTACACGGTTAATGCTCACGACCGGAATTCCATTGGCTATTGCATGTGAGCGCTGAATAGTTTGCCATGCATTATATTGCTCGGTATTGGTACCTTCATCCTGTGTAGTTGCCCAGCCTATAGCAGTCGGGTATACCAGAAAATCAGCTCCCATCAACGCTGTTAATCTTGCAGCCTCAGGATACCATTGGTCCCAGCAAATTAACACACCAATCTTTGCATATTTTGTTTTAAACACCTTATATCCAAGGTCGCCGGGTGTAAAGTAAAATTTTTCATAAAATCCCGGATCGTCAGGAATATGCATTTTTCGGTATTTCCCAAGGTAAGTACCATCAGCATCGAGAACGGCAGTAGTGTTGTGGTACAGGCCTTCAGCCCTTTTTTCAAAAAGTGAGGCTATAATTACTACGTTTAATTCGGCAGCAACAGCAGATAAAGCATCTGTTGAGGGGCCGGGAATAGTTTCCGCGAGTTTGAAGTTCTCATAATCTTCAACATCGCAAAAATAAAGCGAAGTGAACAGTTCCTGCAGGCATACGACCTGGGCGCCCTGAGCCGCAATTTCGCGGATCTTTACAATTGCTTTATCTAAATTTTCTTGTTTGTTACTGGTACAGCTCATCTGCACCAATCCAACTTGTACTTTAGCCATTCTATGAAATTTTGTGGTGCAAAGTTAACAGAAAATCTTTTAATCGATTATTGCAGTGACAAACTACCCGCATTTTATAGAAATGTATGACAGGGGTTTTTTATCGAATAAGAGTTTTATACCTTAAAAAGGGTTAGCTGGGTTTTCGGAAGCAAAGGCATCCTTATATTCCTGCTGTAATTCAGAGAGGCATTTGGCACAAAGGCAATTCTCATAATTTTCACTGATATACTGCATCTCATTGAGATTGAGCTGCACTACATTACACTGGCACTTGGTGTAAGAATTTGCCTTACACTCAATGGGCGAGCCGCAACGCTCGCAGGGTATAATTTCGTGTTTAGCCATTTGTGCTGAGGTATAAAAGACAAAAGTACGGTAAAATCAATTACCGTACTTTTGTCAGCTTATTTTATGAGATTAAGATTATCCTGAGCAACTGATGCAACCCTCTTCCATAGAACAAACAGGGCCGTCAGTAATCTCTTCTACTACCTGCTCGATATGCTCCGGAATTACCGGTTCCATATTTTTACCTGCCTGGTTCTCTACAGTAAATTTAACTGCCTGAGAAGCTGCCTGCGTACGCAGGTAATACATTCCTGTTTTTAAGCCTTTTTTCCAGGCATAGAAATGCATAGAAGTAAGCTTGGATGTATTTGGAGCATTGATAAACAGGTTAAGTGACTGCGACTGGCAGATATAAGCACCGCGATCGGCAGCCATATCAATAATGCTGCGCATCTTGATTTCCCAAACTGTTTTGTACAATTCTTTAATATAATCTGGAATTTCAGCGATGTCCTGAATAGATCCGTTCGCCAAAATGATCCTGTCTTTCATTGCCGGTGTCCAAAGGCCCAAAGAAACAAGGTCTTTCAACAAATGTTTATTTACTACCACAAACTCACCACTTAATACGCGGCGTGTATAAATATTGGAAGTATAAGGCTCAAAACACTCGTTGTTACCCAGGATCTGCGAGGTAGAAGCTGTAGGCATTGGTGCCACAAGCAAAGAGTTACGGACACCGTCTTTCACAACTTTCGCACGGAGGTCTTCCCAATCCCATCGGTTACTCTCTGGTTTTACATTCCACAGGTCAAACTGGAACTTACCTTCAGATAGTGGCGAACCTTTAAAGGTTTCGTATGCACCATCTTTAAGCGCTAGGTCATGAGAAGCAGTCATTGCTGCAAAGTAGATGGTTTCAAAAATCTCTTTGTTCAATTCTTTTGCGCCCTCACTTTCAAAAGGCAGACGCATTAGTATAAACGCATCAGCCAGTCCCTGTACGCCCAGTCCCACTGGTCTGTGACGCATGTTTGAATATCTCGCTTCTTCGATTGGGTAATAATTGTAATCAATTACCTTATTCAGGTTTAAGGTAGCCTGATAAGTTACATCATATAAGCGCTGGTGGTCAAATTCACCGTTGATTACAAAACGCGGAAGTGCAAGTGACGCCAGGTTACATACAGCAACCTCATCTTTCGAAGAGTACTCCATAATCTCGGTACACAGGTTAGAACTTTTAATTGTTCCTAAATTCTGCTGGTTTGATTTTCCGTTAGCCGCATCTTTGTACAAAAGGTAAGGTGTTCCTGTTTCAATTTGCGAATCTAAAATGGCAAACCATAATTCCTGCGCTTTGATTGTTTTGCGGGCGCGTCCTTCTTTTTCATAACGCTCATACAAAGCATTAAATTCAGGTCCCCAGCAATCTGCCAGTCCTGGTGCCTCATCCGGACTGAACAAGCTCCATTCACCATTCTCTTCTACACGTTGCATAAATAAATCACAGATCCATAATGCGTAGAAAAGATCGCGTGCGCGCATTTCTTCTTTACCATGGTTTTTACGCAGGTCAAGGAAAGAGAACACATCTGCATGCCATGGTTCCAGATAAATTGCAAAGGCTCCCTTACGTTTACCTCCACCCTGGTCTACATAACGTGCAGTATCATTAAATACCTTTAACATTGGAACGATGCCATTGCTGGTTCCGTTAGTACCGCTGATATAAGCACCAGTAGCCCTTACATTGTGAATACTTAATCCAATCCCGCCGGCACTCTGTGAGATTTTGGCTGTTTGTTTCAGTGTATCATAAATACCTTCTATACTGTCGTCCTGCATGGTCAGCAGAAAGCACGATGACATTTGTGGTTTAGGCGTACCTGCATTGAACAATGTAGGTGTACCATGTGTAAACCAGCGTTCGCTCATCAGGTTGTAACTGGCAATTACACTATCGATATCACCTTTGTGAATCCCGACAGCCACACGCATATATAAATGCTGCGGACGCTCAACGATGATTCCGTTAATTTTAAGGAGATAAGATTTTTCCAGGGTTTTGAAACCGAAATAGTCAAAACCAAAATCCCTGTCATAGATAATTGTACTGTCTAAAATGTCAGCATTATCCTGTATCACCTGCCATACATCTTCAGCAATCAGCGATGCAGATTTATCAGTTTTAGGATCTACATATTTATACAACATTTCCATCGTTTTAGAAAACGACTTTGTTGTATTTTTATGAAGATTTGACACTGCGATCCTGGATGCCAGGAGGGCATAATCAGGATGTTTAGTGGTTAAAGAGGCAGCAGTTTCAGCTGCAAGGTTATCAAGTTCTGATGTAGTTACCCCATCATATAAGCCTTCAATTACTTTTTTGGCTACATCTATAGGGTCAACTAATTCAGCATTAAAGCCGTAACACAGCTTTTCTATACGGGCAGTGATTTTATCGAACCGCACCGCTTCTTTACGACCATCTCTTTTTTCTACGAACATATTTCTTAGGTTTTGTATTGCTTATTCAGTGCTGTTCAAGGCAACGCCCAACATCGGCAATAGTTTATATAATTTAATCATTAACGCATCCCGTCAAAACGGTGGCGGCCACTAGAAATCATCATCCAGTGAGAAAGCAGAAGCTTTATCTTCGGATGATGTAAGCACTCCGCTTTTCTGGTAATCACCAACGCGTTTCTCAAAGAAGTTGGTTTTTCCCTGCAGGGAAATCATCTCCATAAAATCAAACGGATTGGTTGCATTGTATATTTTATCGTATCCCAGTTCTGCTGACCATCTGTCGGCCACAAACTCAATATACTGGGACATCAGTTTGGCATTCATACCAATCAGTGCTACCGGAAGTGCATCGGTTACAAATTCTTTTTCTATTTCAACAGCATCTTTGATGATACCGTGTACAGCTTCCTGCGACAGCCTTGTATTTAACATTTTGTAAAGCAGACAGGCAAATTCACAGTGCATACCTTCATCTCTTGAGATCAGCTCATTGCTAAATGTCAAGCCCGGCATTAAGCCACGTTTTTTCAACCAGAAAATTGAGCAGAAACTTCCGCTGAAGAAGATACCTTCCACTGCGGCAAAAGCTACCAGCCTTTCGGCAAAGTTACCTCCGTCAATCCAGCGTAAAGCCCATTCGGCTTTTTTCTTCACACAAGGAACTGTTTCAATGGCATGGAACAACCTGTCTTTTTCAACCTCGTCTTTGATATAAGTATCAATTAGCAAGGCATATGTTTCAGAATGGATATTTTCCATCATGATCTGGAAACCATAAAAACATCTTGCTTCAGGCAACTGAACTTCACTCATAAAGTTTACAGCAAGATTTTCATTAACGATGCCATCACTTGCAGAGAAGAAGGCTAATATATGAGAAATGAAATGTCGTTCGCCATCATTCAGGTTATCCCAATGTTTCTGATCATCTGAGAGATCTATCTCTTCTGCCGTCCAAAAACTAGCCTCACTCTTTTTGTACATTTCCCAGATTGCCGGATATTTGATTGGCAAAAGGACAAAGCGGTCTTTGTTCTCTTTCAGTAATACTTCTTCTTCCATGGATATAGTTTAAATGATGTATGATGCAATAGCGTCGAAATCCCCTCAGCCTGTTATTACCGGCTATATTTATCAAAATCAAAAAAGATTAAAATAAGTCGGGTTTAATTTCCAGGGTAAATAATTAGAGATTAAACCCTTAGCCAACATTACATTGATAAAGCCGCCGGGATTCCTATTAAAACAAATATAAACTTTGAGACTTTCAAACGTTAGCAGAAGTTGTTAACAAGCGCGCGTAATTATCCACACTCAGGGGAAAATATTACCTATATTTTACTAATCAAACTTGTTATTCATTTATTGCAGTAAAGAGAGGGCCCTCTATAAATGTTAATAACATTCGAAAAGTTGACTTTATAAGTGTAAAATTCAGTGAATGCAAGTACAAGCGGCATACAAAATCAATGCATACGCACAACCCTATATTATGGAGCTTAGTATTCAGCTAAAGAAAAAAGATGTATAGGAGATCTATGACTGGCCGCCGTAGCTAATAGAAACTTTAGACTGCCCTTTATTGAAAAAACCGAGCTCTTTCGCCGCACGTTCAGAAAGGTCGATCAGGTATTTTTTACCATAGGGACCTCTGTCATTAATTTCAACATCTACAGATTTACCGTTGGAGAGATTGGTAACAGTTACAATTGTACCAAAGGGAAGGCTCATATGAGCTGCGGTAAATTTCATGCGCCTGTATAGTGCACCACTTGTTGTTTTTCTACCTTCAAACCGCTTGTGATAATATGTTGCGAGTCCTGTTTTTATGCGTGTTACGAGGTCTAAAGCTGGAGATTCAGACTGTGCAGAAACCTGCGAAAACACGAACATGCTCAATAAAAGTAAACAATATTTCATATTCAATTTTGTTGGTGTATTATCAAATATAAGCAAAAAATACTCAAGGCTCCAAATAAAAAATGCCCAATGAGCTGATCATCGGGCATTTATGCGGTTTAAACGATTTGAAGGCTATTTATCAGGCACAAAATTCATTGAAATAGAATTTACACAGTTCCTTGTATTTTTGGCTGTAAATCCTTCTCCAAGGAACACATGGCCAAGGTGGGCTTTGCAATTTGCGCACTCAATTTCGGTACGTGATCCGTCTGCATCAGGGATCCTGATTACCGCACCTTTAATCTCATCGTCAAAACTTGGCCAGCCGCAGTCCGACTCAAATTTTGATTCCGAACGGTACAAAGCAGCATTACAACGCTTGCAGGTATAGGTACCCTTGGCAGTATTTTTCAGTAATTTTCCTGTGCCCGGGTATTCAGTGCCTTTTCCTACAATTACATCCTCTTCTTCTTTTGTTAACTTATTCCATCCCATTTTGTTGCTCGTTTTGGTAGTAGATTTAGCGTCCTCTTTCGTCTGTTTCTGGGCGCAGGCCATCAGGCTTGTCATTAGTACAAAGCCCAGTATAAAAATCGATTTATTGATCATCTGTTTCATTTGTTTGGTGTTATATACGTTTAACGCAGAGGCTTGGTTTTTCGCATCCTGCGAACAGAACCTGACAATTTGCAGATATATCTATAACTAAAACGAGGCTAACCTGTAAGGAGAGCCTCGTTCATATCCGATATAAGAAAGAATTATTTTTTCAACGCATCAGCCATAGCCTGTCCAATTTCAGCAGGACTTTCCACTACAGTGATACCGCATTCAGCCATAATTTTCATTTTAGCAGCAGCTGTATCATCAGCACCACCAACAATTGCACCTGCATGGCCCATTCTACGACCTGCCGGAGCGGTTTGTCCTGCGATAAAACCAACTACCGGTTTAGTACCGTTTTCTTTGATCCAAAGGGCAGCTTCAGCTTCCATACCACCACCAATTTCACCAATCATGATGATACCTTCAGTTTCAGGATCGTTCATTAACAATTCAACAGCTTCTTTAGTAGTAGTTCCAATGATAGGATCTCCACCGATACCGATTGCTGTAGTGATACCTAATCCAGCTTTCACTACCTGGTCAACTGCCTCATAAGTAAGTGTACCTGATTTAGATACTACGCCTACTGTACCTTTTTTGAAGATAAAGCCTGGCATGATACCAATTTTAGCCTCATCAGCAGTAATTACACCCGGGCAGTTTGGACCGATTAAACGGCAATCCCTTCCGGAAATATATTCTTTAACCTGAATCATATCCTTTGTTGGGATACCTTCAGTAATACATACAATAACTTTTATACCAGCTTCAGCAGCTTCCATGATGGCATCTGCAGCAAAAGCAGGTGGTACAAAGATGATAGATACATTGGCACCAGCCTGATCAACCGCATCTTTAACCGTGTTAAAAACCGGTCTGTCTAAATGAGTTTGTCCGCCCTTACCAGGAGTTACCCCGCCAACTACGTCAGTTCCGTATTCTATCATTTGTGAAGCATGGTAAGTACCTTCATTTCCGGTAAAACCTTGTACAATTACTTTTGAATCTTTATTTACTAAAACACTCATGTATCTATAATTTTTTATGCAAATCTAAGATTATTGCATGGAATGCCAAATGCAATTCCAACATTAATGAAAAGAAACAAAAATGCTACTTAGTAATGCCTTCTGAATGGAACTGGAGCTCGTACAGGCGTTTATAATAGCCGTCTAACTTGAGCAGTTCCTGATGATTACCAATTTCCATGATCTCTCCCTTGTCCAGTACAATGATCTGATCAGCCTTTTGGATGGTAGATAAGCGATGGGCAATCACGATCGAAGTCCGTCCCTTCATCAGCTTGTCTATCGCGGTCTGTATCAATATCTCGGTCTCTGTATCTACAGATGATGTGGCTTCATCCAGTACCAGTATCGATGGGTTATATACCAGTGCCCTGATAAACGAAATGAGCTGGGCTTGCCCGGCAGAAAGCGTGGCACCTCTTTCCATCACATTGTACTGGTAGCCGCCGGGAAGCCTTTCAATAAAATCATGCGCCCCAACTTTTTGCGCCGCATCCACCACTTCATCCATGGTAATATCCGGATTGTTTAGTGTAATATTGTTATATATAGTATCAGAAAAGAGAAATACGTCCTGAAGCACCGTTGCGATATTGCTCCGCAGGTAATTTAGTTCATAATCTTTAATGTCCACACCATCGATCTGAATTTGTCCCCGTTGGATTTCATAAAAGCGGTTCAGGATATTAATTGTTGAAGATTTTCCTGCACCAGTAGCCCCTACCATAGCTACAGTTTGACCGGCTTTCACTTTAAAACTAAGGTCTTTTAACACAAAGTTTTCATCATTGTATGCAAACCAGACTTTATTAAAGGAAATTTCCCCCTGCATTTTTGCAGCAGTATAAGTCCCTTCATTCACTGTTTTTTCATCTGTGTCCAGCACTTTAAAAACACGTTCTGCCCCTACCATACCCATTTGCAGTGTATTGAACTTATCCGCCAGTTCACGGATGGGCTTAAACAGCATACTGATATATAAAATGAATTCTGCAATGGTACCAGGAGTTACGTCAAGCGGCTTTGCCAGGATACTTTTTGCGCCATACCATACCAGCAAACCCAGGCACATTGCCGAAATTACCTCAACTACCGGAAAGAAAATAGAGTAATACCAGTTAGACCTGATATTGGCATCGCGGTAACGGGTGTTGATCTTTTTAAACTTACGGTATTCCTGCTCCTCTCTTGCAAAATACTGGATAATAGAAATACCGGTAATATGTTCCTGCAGGTAAGTATTCAGGTTAGATACCTCTGTCCTGATTTGCTGAAAAGCAGATTTAATGGATTTTTGAAAGATTGATGTGGCAATAATCAGTAAAGGCATTGGCAGCAGGACAATCAGTGTTAACGCCCAGTCGGCATAAAACATCACTCCGATAATAGCAATCACCTGCAGGATATCGCCAATGATTACTATCAATCCTTCAGAAAATATATCAGAGATTGTTTCCAGATCAGATACCGTACGCGTGATGAGCTGCCCGATTGGGGTCCTGTCAAAATATTTTAGCCTGAGGCTGGTAATATGGTTGAACACATTGATACGGAGATCACGTATGGCAGATTGCCCGAGAGTATTGGTGAGCAGGGTATGGCTGTATTGAATGGCACTTTGAATCACCAATAATACCAGCATGATCACCGTCATCATCAGTAAACCTTTATAATGGCCCTTAAGGATATAATTGTCAAGCGTATATTTAATAAGGAACGGGCGTACCGGTGCCACCACAGCCAGCAGGATAGTGAGGATGACAGACCAGATAAAAATACCGCGGTAAGGCTTAACGTATTGAAAAATTCGCTTCAACAGTCCCACATTCAGCGCATCACCGGTAATTTTAGACATAATTAATTTACAAAAGGATAAACAACATTAATCAAATACAAGCCGCATGCTGGTACCGACTGTCCGGCATTACATCTGTTTTTACTTGCAATTATATCGGCCATTTCCGTCAGGCCGATTTCATTTCTTCCTACCATCACCAGCGTACCCACAATAGCCCTTACCATATTTCTTAAAAACCGATCGGCCGTAATTGTAAAGACCAGTCCGTTCTCTATTTCCCGGAAACCAGCGAAGCTGATTTTACAGTTGTTTGTTGCCGTGTCTGTATTAGACTTGCTGAAACTTGTAAAGTCAGTAAAAGTAAGCAGCAAAGCTGCCGCTTTATTCATGGCTTCGATATCCAGCTTAGCTTTATATAGCCATGAACGGTGAAGCTTAAAAGGGTCTTTGTGAAAATGAAAACGATATTCGTAAGATCTGGAAGTTGCATCAAAACGCGCATGAGCATCGTCGGCCACCCCAAAAATCCGTTTTACCGCTATTGCATAAGGCAGCAGGGCATTTATCCCACCAATTGCTTTTGCTACCGCTGTCCCGTCTACATCCTGCAAGTCCATATGGGCAAAGAACTTACTGGCATGTACACCTGTATCTGTCCTGCCGCAGCCCAGTGTCACTACCGGCTGCCTGAAAAACACTGACAATGCCTTATCCAGTTCCTGTTGAACAGTGATCGAATTGGGTTGTGTTTGCCAGCCATGATAAGCTGTCCCATCATAGGATAATTCTATAAAAAAACGTTGCGTATTCAATTGACTGCAAAAATACTTTTTTCCCCTTAACAAGACAGGCCTTTAGTTGTCTTTTAATATATTTGTTAAAATTATTAAATTGATATGATACAAAGGGTTCAATCCATCTGGTTGTTTTTGGCCAGTCTGACATTGTTTTTATTGCTTATTCTGCCTATCCTCACGAAAACGACCTCCAGCGGTGAAATTTGGTTACAAGTAGGTGGAATTTATCAGAAAAACGGCAACCTCACACAGAAGACAGAAACCTATTCGGCGCTTTTCGGTGGCACTATTCTCGCAGGGCTCGTTTGCCTCGCAAGTATTTTCAGCTTTAATAACAGAACCTTACAAAAACGCATCGTGTTGCTCAGCATACTAATCATCCTGTTGCTCATCGCTTTTACAATTAATTATGCACTGAACATTCCGGGCGGGATTGATGGTGCAACTTACAATGCAGGCGCATATATGCCCATTCTCTCAGTTGTTTTTTGTGCACTGGCTTTCAGGGGGATCCGCAAGGATGAGCAGCTTATCCGCTCAGCAGACCGGCTCAGATAAGTGCTTTTTAATTAATTATTTAGTTATGTACCAAACAAATACCAAAAAATAAGCGTACCTTCGCGGCTTAATAAATAAAGTTATAATGATAAACCCATTTAAATTATTGGGGATAAGTGATGACGTTGTTAATGCCGTAAAGGATTTAGGTTTCGAAAATCCAACACCTATTCAGGAGCAAGCTATTCCTGTGCTGTTAGAGGGCAATAATGACTTTGTTGGTTTGGCCCAAACAGGAACAGGAAAAACAGCAGCATTTGGTTTGCCGCTAATTGAACTGATCGACTTCAGTACAAAAAAGCCTCAGGCGTTAATTCTATGCCCTACAAGAGAGCTTTGCTTGCAGATTGCCAGCGACATCAAAAATTACTCAAAAAACACGCCTGGTGCTAGTGTAGTTGCCGTTTACGGTGGCGCAAACATTATGCAGCAATTGCGTGAAATCAGAAACGGTGTACAAGTTGTTGTTGCAACACCGGGTCGTATGTTAGACATTATCGGCCGTAAGGCTATAGATTTCAGTAATGTGAAATATGTAGTACTTGACGAAGCTGACGAAATGCTTAACATGGGCTTCCAGGATGACATTAATGATATTTTGTCTACTACTCCTGACGACAAAAAAACATGGTTATTTTCAGCTACTATGCCTCCAGAGGTTAGAAGAATAGCTAAAAACTACATGGACAACCCTACTGAGTTGACCATGGGAACCAAAAATACAGGTAACGTAAATATTGAGCATGAGTACTATGTAGTACGTGCCAGAGATAAATATGCTGCCTTAAAACGTATTGTAGATTTCAACCCTGAAATTTTCGCAGTAGTTTTCTGTAAAACCAAAATGGATACACAGGATGTTGCTGAGAACCTGATTAAGGATGGTTACAATGCTGATGCACTGCACGGTGATTTATCACAACAGCAGCGCGATAAAGTAATGCAGCGTTTCCGTGACCGTAACATGCAGTTGTTAATTGCAACAGATGTTGCTGCACGTGGTATCGATGTAAACAACGTTACACACGTTGTAAATTACTCTTTACCTGATGAGATTGAAAGTTATACCCACCGTAGCGGTCGTACCGGCCGTGCTGGTAAATCGGGTATCTCTATCTGTATCATCAACTCTAAAGAAATTGGTAAAATCCGTCAGATTGAAAGAATCATTGGTAAACAATTCACGAAAGCTGAATTGCCTACAGGATTTGATGTTTGCGAAAAACAACTTTTCTCTTTAGTTCACAAAGTTCATAATGTTGAAGTGAATGACAGTCAGATTGACCAGTACATTCCACGGATCATGGATGAGTTTGCTGAATTAACTAAAGAAGATGTTATCAAACGTTTTGCATCTTTAGAATTTAACCGCTTCCTGGAGTATTACAAAAATGCTCCTGATCTGAATGCTTCTGCAACAGATGAGCGTGGTGAACGCGGAGAACGTGGTTCAAGAAACGAAAGAAACAGTGATTTCACCCGTTTGTTTATCAACTTAGGTTCGGTAGATGAATTTACCAGAGGTGACTTATTATCTTTTGTTTGTAACAACGGTAAAATCAGTGGTAAGAACATTGGCAAAATTGACCTTAAAGGTGTGTATTCATTCTTTGAAGTTGAAAATGCAATTGTTGACACCCTGTTCAGCAACTTTAAAGACATCCAGTTTAACAACCGTGGTGTCAGAATCGAAAAATCTGGTGACGCACCTGAAGGTGGCGGCGGCAGAGGCGGCGAAAGAAGAAGCTACAGTGGTGGCGGAGAACGTAAAAGCTATGGCGGCGGAGAGCGTAAAAGCTACGGTGGCGGCGACAGAAGAAGTTCTGGCGGCGGCGGTAGACGTGAAGGCGGAAACAGCGGTGGCGGTGGATTCAGAGATTTCTCTGGTAAACCACGTGAAGGTGGAAGCGCAGCAGGCGGAAGAAGTTCTGGCGGCAGCGGAGAAAGAAGACGCAGATCTTAATATCACACATACAATAAAAAAGGGCCCGAAATTCGGGCCCTTTTTTATTTACTAATATCCTGCTCCTGTATCATTCCCCCTTGGATCAGCACCGGTTTCCAGTTCCCCATCAGGAGTGACCAGAATTGCATCGACCCTGCCAATACCACCTCTTTCTTTTATTTTATATCCTTTAGCCTGTAGTTTGGCTCTTGTATCATTGTTTATCGCTCCTTTTTCTACATAGACTTCGTCAGGCAGCCACTGATGATGGAACCTTGGCGCCGCTACAGCGGCCTGCATCCCCCTTTTAAAAGCGATTACATTCAATATTGTCTGGTACACTGATGTGATGATCGTAGACCCGCCTGGGGTACCCACAGCCATAAACAGTTTACCATCCCGCTCAACAATCGTTGGCGTCATTGAGCTTAACATCCTTTTGCCTGGAACAATTGAATTTGCCTCCCCTCCTACCAGACCATACATATTTGGAGAACCTGGTTTTACAGAAAAATCGTCCATTTCATTGTTCAGGATAAAACCAGCTCCCTCTACCACTACTAACGAACCATAAGATCCATTTAAAGTTGTAGTGGCCGATACGGCATTACCCTGACTGTCTACAATAGAATAATGGGTAGTTTGTTCACTTTCGTAATTGGGCAGCGTTCCCGGATTAATTTCAGTACTTGGTGTAGCCTTTTGGAAACTGATGTTTTTGATTCTTGAAGTGATATAACCAGCATCCAGCAACAAAGGTTGCGGCACCTTAAAAAAGTCGGGATCGCCCAGATACTTCGCCCGGTCAGCATAAGCTCTTCGTTCTACTTCTACCATTAGCTGCACCGTAGAATCCTGCTGAAAGCCCCATTTTTCCAACGGATAATCTGCGGCTTGCTGAAGCATCGTTAACAGTGCAATTCCACCACTTGATGGCGGCGGCATAGAAATCACGTTGAAGCTTTTATATTTACCTGAAACAGGCGTTCTCCATACGGCCTGATAAGCCTGAAGATCTGCTGCAGAGATCATTCCTCTTGTATGCTCCATAGACTGCACGATCGCAGTTGCTACCGGACCTTCATAAAATCCGGCCCTACCTTTATCACGAATCAGTTTTAAAGTATTCGCTAATTCAGGCTGGATTAACAAGTCACCCTCCACCCATTGAGCTTCTTTGACAAATGCTGTTGGCTTCCGGTTATATTTTTGAAAACCGGCTTTGTGGCTATTTAACTCGGATGCTTGCTGGGCAGTTATCGGAAATCCTTTTTCTGCAAGTGTTATTGCTGGCTGTATATCCTTTTTCCAGCTTAATTTCCCGTATTTATCATGCGCTTTAACCATTCCAGCGACTGTACCAGGAATTCCCGAGGCAAGGGCACCTAGCAGACTTTTATTCGCTATCGGGTTTCCTTTATCATCAAGATACATATCCCGCGATGCTTTTCCGGGAGCTTTTTCGCGGTAATCTAATGCATCTGTTTCTCCCCTGCTGCTTCGGTAAACCATAAAACCACCGCCGCCGATATTCCCTGCATTCGGATAAACAACCGCCAGTGCAAATTGAACTGCAATGGCAGCATCAACAGCATTACCCCCTTTTTTTAAAACAGATACACCAACTTTAGAAGCTTCCGGGTGGGCACAGACCACTGCGGCATGTTTAAATTTTTGTAATTCCTGCGCAGAAGTAACAAGGCTAAGCAACTGGAAAGCAAACAAACCAGCTACGGGTTTTATAAAAAAGTTTCTTACTGTCATATTTATAAGATCAATGTCAGATCGGGCACCACCGGTTACGGATTATGCCTGTCTGAAAAATAAATTTAGCTGATTTATCCGGGTATTAAAAGGAGTAAAACAAGAGATTTTAATCAATTACTGCAAAAAACATGACATAAAAAAATCCGGATCGTGTAAATCCGGATTTGTAAACTAGTGGTACAGGCTTAATACCTGAACTCCTTATTAGTCATGTTGAGGCTTATTTCTGATCTGCGAAGCTTTTAAATAAACTTTACCGCCTTTTTTATTCACATAATATTTACGGTTTCTTCCATCGATATAAACATCTGTACCATCTGGTGCAATTTTGCCTTT
>Ga0247816_10000096_pt1 | contig 48084 bp, 39 predicted proteins | sample UWRJL209509C1_FD_179930 | JGI IMG/M metagenome (GOLD analysis project Ga0247816, IMG submission 179930) | Plant litter microbial communities from Arlington Agricultural Research Station in Wisconsin, United States - UWRJ-L209-509C-1 | ecosystem: Environmental > Terrestrial > Plant litter >...
CACAAATTATTGGAAAAATACTGTCTTACCTCTACTTCCGAACAGACCTCATTAGCGGAAGAACGACTTGAATTTATCAGGGCGCTTTGCAGCTCAGTTCCCGGGCGCATCATTTACTATAATTACCCTGAAATTGAAGACACCGTATTTGGAAGTTATGCTAATAAGGTAAAATCCTCATTTACTTACCAGGTACGAAAACTCAATTTTGAACTGATGAACCTGGCACAGGAATATACTAACCTGTACATCTGTGATATAGCAGCACTGCAAAATAAGTTTGGACGCGATATAATGTTTGACAGCAATATCTATGTGAGTACTGAAATGGTACTTAGTCTTGATAGTTTGCCTTACGTAGCTTCCCGTACGCTCGACATCATTTGTGCCATTGAAGGAAAATTCAAAAAGTGCCTCATACTGGATCTTGATAATACAATCTGGGGGGGCATTGTAGGTGACGATGGATGGGAGAACGTTCATATTGGCCATGGTCTGGGTATTGGCAAAGCGTTTACTGAGTTTCAGCATTGGATAAAAATGCTCAAGAACCGCGGTATTATTATAGCAGTCTGTAGTAAAAACGACGAAGAAAAGGCCAGGGGCCCCTTTGAGAAAAATCCAGAGATGGTGCTCAAAATAGATGACATCGCAGTTTTTGTTGCCAATTGGGACAATAAAGCAGACAACATCCGTCTCATCCAGGGCATCCTGAACATTGGATTTGATTCAATGGTTTTTCTCGATGATAATCCATTTGAAAGAAATATGGTTAGGGAAAACGTGCCAGAGGTGACAATTCCCAAATTGCCTGAAGATCCTGGTGAATACCTCGAATACTTGTACTCGCTTAACCTCTTTGAAACAGCATCATATTCTAATGCGGATGCCGAAAGGACACTGCAGTATCAGGTTGAAGGTAAACGCGCTACACTGTTGAAAACCTTTACCAATGAGGCCGATTTTTTGAAATCATTGGATATGGTTTCTGAAGTAAGCGGCTTTGAGCCGGTAAATAAGTTACGTGTGGCGCAGCTATCACAACGCAGCAACCAGTTCAATTTACGTACCATACGTTACACTGAAACCGAAATCGAAGCCCTGGCAGATGATGAACGGTATGCAAACTTTTCATTTACCCTCTCAGATAAATTTGGCGACAATGGTTTGATCTGTGTAATTATCCTGAAAGTACTGGATGAAGACAGCCTGTTTATTGATACCTGGTTTATGAGTTGCCGCGTGCTGAAACGCGGAATGGAAGATTTTACGCTGAATACCATTGTTGACTACGCAAAAGAGCGCGGAATTAAACGGCTGGTAGGCGAATATATACCCACTACTAAAAACCAAATGGTGGCCGGGCATTATACCAAACTTGGATTTACAAAAGCTGAATGTACAGAAAGCGAACGCTTTGAACTGGACGTAAACAGCTACGAAAGCAAAGAAAATCACATTAGTATCAAATAAAACAACTGGAATGGAAAAAAATGAAATTTTAACAGAAGTACAAGAAATTTTTCGCGATGTACTGGACAATGAAGAGATCGTATTAACCCCTGAAACTACTGCTAATGATGTGGAAGATTGGGATTCGCTATCACACATTCAACTGATAGTTGCCATCGAAAAGAAACTTAAAGTGAAGTTCACTTCTAAAGAGATCCTTTCATGGAGTGATATTTCTGAAATGATTGACTGTATAGCAAGTAAATAAGGATGCTGGCTAATTTTAGGTTCCATCACATCGGTTATGTTACGGACAGCATTGACAGCACTTCTGAAATGTACATCAAGGCTGGTTATGAATCTACTATCGTAATTGAAGATACGATACAACATGTTAATATCTGCTTTCTCACTAAAGAGGGCTTTCCCACAATAGAGCTGATTGAGCCTGCAGACGAAAAATCATCTGTGAACAAGTTATTGAAGAAAAATGGGGTCTCCCCCTATCATGTTTGCTATGAAGTTGATGATATAAATGTTGCATTTGAGGAGTTGGTGGAAGTACAAGGGTACACGCCACTTTTTAGGCCGGTAGAAGCAATAGCACTAGAAAACAGATTGATCAGCTATTTATATCATAAAACAACTGGTTTGATAGAACTGGTAAACAAAGATTAAACTATGGTAGTAAACTCTCTGAACTTTTTATATTTCTTTCTGCTGGTATTTAGCGTTTATTATTTCATCCTAAATGGTAAAAGCAAAGCCCAGAATGCCTGGTTGCTGCTGGCGAGCTATTTTTTTTATGGCTTTGCGGAGTGGAAAATGATACCGCTGATGTTAACCGCGACTTTAGTCTTCTATGGTTTAGGTTTGGCCATTGGAAAAAACACGGAGGTTAACGAAAAAAAAGCCTCCCGGCTCGCTACTCTTGGCGTAATACTGGGTATTGGATTACTCTTATATTTTAAATACCTGAACTTTTTCATTAGTTCGTTCAGCGATTTTTTTAACGCAATAGGGCTGCAGACCCACTGGGGCATGTTAAATATACTGATGCCTATCGGTATTAGCTTCTTCACTTTCAAACTGATCAGTTATGTGATTGAAGTAAACCGGGGAAATATGGAGCCCTGCCGCAACCTGATAGATTTTGCACTTTACATTTCATTTTTCCCTACCATTCTTGCAGGGCCTATAGACCGGCCAAAACCCTTTCTGGCACAGCTGTCCATAGGCAGGGTACTAGATTATGATCTGGCATCGGAAGGCCTGAAACGGATATTCTGGGGGATGTTTATGAAAATGTGTGTAGCAGACCGGCTTTCAATCTACGTAGACGCGGTATTTGAAAACGCAGAGCACCACAATGGTACCTCCCTTGCTTTTGCCTCTCTCCTTTATCCTATTCAAATGTACGCGGATTTTGCCGGGTATTCTGAAATGGCTATAGGCGTAGGATGCGTGCTAGGCCTGAAGATTGCAGAGAACTTTAAACGTCCGTTCTTTTCACAAAATATATCTGAATATTGGCGTAAATGGCATATCTCTTTAACTGGCTGGTTAACCGACTATGTGTTTATGCCATTAAATATAAAATTCAGGAACATCGAAAAGTGGGGGTCTGTTCTCGCTATCATTATCACATTTGTGTTGATTGGCTTATGGCACGGGGCCGCATGGACATTCGCGGTTTTCGGATTATACCATGGCTTGTTGTACATCCCCCTCATGTTGTCTGGGGCTTTCTTCAAAAAAAGTAAAATGAAGAAAAACAGTATGGGGCTCCCAACATTCAGCGTTGTGCTGAAAATGCTTGGCACATACTTCCTCGTAGTATTTGGATTAATCATCTTCAGGTCTGCGTCAATCGCAGAAGCGGGGATGATTATGAAAAAGATTGCTACTGAACCTGGTGGACTTTTCTTTGACCCCAGCACGCTGATCAACGGAATACTTTGCATGCTAATTTTATTCTTTAAAGACTTCAGAGACGAATTTCTGCCAAAGAAACATATATTTTCTGCAGGTCTGGTGGCGCGCTACCGGTACGAACTGACTGTATCTACTTATATCATTCTTGTTATTTTTTTCGGCGTATTTGACGGCGGACAGTTCATCTATTTTAAATTCTGATGAAGATGAAAAAGTTCATGCTACGCATTCTTATCATTGCTGCAATCACTTTAACTGCAGACAGGGCATTGTCTTATGCCGCTAAGTATTTTTATAGTACCACAACTACTACAGATGAATACAAATTGAACGCGGTGATCAACAGGATGAATGAGGAAGTCATCTTCATGGGCAGTTCGAGGTGCCACCATCATTATATTCCGTCGATAATAAGTGATTCACTACACAAACGTGTTTATAACGCTGGCTTATGGGGAATGCGCAACATCTATTTTCAATATGGATTACTGAGTGATGTATTGGAGCGCTATATTCCTAATACTATTTGTCTGGAATTACACCCTACGGACTATCTGGCAACTCCTTTTTCGAATGCAGAAGCCGCAGGTGTACTAGCCCCTTTTATTGGTATGAGCACAGGCAACGACGAGGTGATGAAAAAAACAGGTTACTATTATAAAGACCAGGTTTCTTACCTGTACCGCTATAATAGTTCTTTTGCAAACCTGTTAGCGGGCAACCTAACTGAACGTTCAAGCGCTGCTGACAGAGGATACAAATCCCTTAGCGGGGAGTTGGATACAACCAGCAACACAATTGTGCCCGAAAAGTTCCCATTTAAAATTGACAAGGATAAAGTGCATTATTTACAGGCTTTTATTGATAAGTGCAAGGAGAAAAAGATCAACCTCATTTTTCTTTTTTCACCAATGTATGCTACTGAAAATACGCGCCTGTTTGAGATACCAGACAGCCTGGCAAAGAAAAACGGGATCCCCTTTATTAATCATTATAACCTTCCTGGCATTACCGGACATGGCGAATTTTTTCATGATTTTGGCCATTTGAACAATGCAGGAGCAAAAAAATACACCTACTATATATCTCATGAACTGAAAAACTATATCCATTAACGTATGAAACGCCTCTCCTCGTTTATAATCTCAATCGTCATCATATCATTGTTTAGCTGCGCAAAGAAAAGTGAAAAACAAATAACAGTGATGGCCATCCCTGTTTACGGACAAAGTTTGGCACTTGGTGAACAAGCCGCGAGGATTACCGACTTTGATTCTTTATCTAAACACACAAATCATCACGTTATGACGGAAAACCTGGACGAGAATTTCGGTTACCTGTCTGACACGCACTTTAAGCAATGGATGAAAAAGGTTATGCACGACAGACACCGGGCTTTTGAACTATCAGTATACGGGATGTCTGAAGAGCTGGTAAAGTACCTTCAAAAAAAAGGCAAGGCCGATAGCATCCTCATATCTGTATTTCCAGGGGGACAGGGTGCCACAAGCATTGTTGACATGGGCAAAGGAAGTGTTCCTTACATAAAGTTTATGGACGAAATTGCATCTGCTTATGAAAAAGCAAAGGGGAAAGGCTGGAATTTTGTAGTGCCTGCCTTTTGCTGGATGCAGGGCGAAGATGATATGTTATGGAAAAAATCTGCTGATTACAAAAAAGACTTAAAGAAATTTGAAACAGATCTGAATATAGATGTAAAGGCAATTACAAAACAACAACAAGATGTAGTTTGCATCTCCTACCAAACCAATTGTTTAACACTTGCAAAAGACTACGAGGCGGATAATTTTAATGGTAGAGGAACTTACGTTTCTCAGGCACAGCTTGAGCTAATCGCAGAAGACCCTCTATTTATGGGTAGCGGCCCCACTTATCCTTATAATTTCTTAGATAATGGCCCCCACATTGATGGATTATCGCAGAAAATATTAGGCCACCTGCAAGGGCTCTCAGCCATCAGGCTACTAGAATCAAAAAAAAGCAAAGGACTGGTTCCGGAAAAATATATGGTCTCCGGAAATAATGCAATTATTACTTATGATGTACCCAGCCTGCCATTGGTAATTGATACCATATCAGTAAGAAAAGCCGAAAATTATGGATTCAGTGTTATCAATCAGAAAAACAGGAATATAATTAAAAACGTGAACATAAAGCATGATCAGGTGGAATTGCAATGCAAGGAGTCGCCCCTCGGATGTAAGGTAAGGTATGCAGTGAACGGTGTGCGTGGCGAAACGGGAATGGAACGCGCAAGAGGGAACCTTCGTGACTCACAGGGCAGCCAACTTACCGCAGCTATCGGTAAAAAGGTTTACCCCCTACATAACTGGTCTTACCAATTCGATGTACTGATAAAATAATTCCGCCTCAGTACGTTCCGGCTTCAAGTACATCCAGCCTTCAGTACATGCCGGCTTTCAGTTGTATTTTTATTTATTACCTTCCCTGCCTGCCTTTATCTTTGTCTTCAGGGGTTGGTTGATCCATACGCTTTACACTATCTTCAACTACAGCAACACTATCATGGTTTTTGCTTTCAGAAGCCCTTTTAGTCTCACCATTATTATTGTCCCAACTGCATGATGCAAGGACTAACCCCGCGAATGCAAATAAAATGAGTAAATTTTTCATAGATAATTGGTTTATGGTTGATACTTAGTTTTTTTTTGTATAACCTCGCTCAAAAGAAATTGTTTGTTCCTTATATTATTAATCTTCCCGTCTCGCAGGCTCTTTAAATGGTCCTTTGTAAGATAATTCTATTATGCATCCCCTGTAGGATATCTTCTGAGGATTCTCCTTTGATGGTCCGGAGGTAACAGAGGAACTATCTACTGCCAGATATATTTTTGACCCGTCAGGGGAGATCGCAATATCTCTATACCGTACGTTTCCTTTAACATATGTGTAGATGTTACTTACGGCTTTTTTCCCAGTTGTATCAAGCTTTATCCTAAGCAAGGCGCCACCTTTTAAAGTTGGGATGAGCAAAGAATTTTTCCATCCGGGAATAACAGAAGACGTGTACACAGCTACACTTGAGGGGGCATATGAATTCCATTCTTCATTTTTATTTCCGGTGACGACCGATTGAAAAAGTTTCGCCAATACTTTTTGTGCGGTGGGATCAAGGCTGACGATGGGGTTTCGGTACATTACTCCTATGTTTTTTGCGTTTTCTTTTTCACTGCTTATAAATGGATAGGTTGTATGCCAAACCCCCGGAAGCTTTTGGTTTACGGAAACAGATGCAGCAAGACCATCGTAATTGCCATCATCATAACCTATCACCAGCGGATGTCCGTAATTACCCCCCTTGTCAATCAAATTGATCTCATCGTCAGAATAAGGGCCATGTTCAGTCGAGTAAAGCATCCGTTTTGCATTAATTATTGCAGTTGCAAGTCCTTGCGGGTTTCTATGGCCTACAGACCATACGGCAGTTTGTATTTGCGTGTTAAACGGATTATCGTTAGGTATCCATTTGTCATACAGTGCCGGATCTGGATCAGGTTCAACATTAAAACGCAGGATTTTGCCCTCGTAACTGTTTACATTTTGGGCATTATTGTTACGCCCGCCATTAGCGAACTGCCCCGCCCCCATATCACCAGCACTATAAAAAAGATAGTGTTTCGCCCCATCGGTGCTTATCAGGAGCCGTCCTCCGTTATGATCGCTACTTGCCGGCACACTATCACATAATACAAGCGGACTGACCAGTTTTGCAGAAACCTGATCATAAGTATAACGTACGATCCTGATTTTAAAAAAGTAACCTTTTGTACCTGGAACTCCACCATCATTATTTTGCTCGGCACCGTCAAAATGATGAACATAAGCAAGAAATACGTAAGGATTTCCTGTTATAAATCCCGGATGAATTGCCAGTCCCATCAAACCTCCCTGGGGCCAGGGCTTACCATGATCGATACTGTCGGAGATTTTATCATAACGGGGAAAATTTTTCATTCTATTGAGATCCAGCACCTCTTGTTTTGTGCCATCAGCAGGGTTTACACGAAGAACTTTGTACCCTTTTGCTTCAGTTGTCCAGATAAATTGATCGGGCGCAATAGCAATAGACCAGGGGTCACTTAATTTATCAGCTACAACGCGAACCTGGAAATCTACATCTTTTTCAGTTATAGCAACCTGTGCCTGGGCCAATCCATAAATCAATACCAGTAAAAAAGTAAATTTTATATTCATAAATAGGAATTTATGACCCTAACCACCTTATATCAGAATTGTTTATGAAACTTGCATAAGACCGGAGAATATCCTACCATGCCCCACTATTGCTTATTCCCTACTCAATTGTTGATAATTGATTTCAATTATCGTCAAAGATTCACAATTCAAAATAAATTATAATAATTTTTTACTTTTGGTAATTATACCTCATATTCGCCCACAGCAACATTAGCTGATAACAATCGACCAGACATAGGAAGATATTAAAAAGGTAAAAAGATATATGACAAAGACTAGGAAGGAATTGAACACTTTCTTTGAATGCATTGCCCAACAATAATGATCAGCAGACAACTCAGTAACTTTCTGGCCGTATTGCTAAGCATAATGCTAAGCTATCAATCTGGTAATGCGCAAGAACAGCAAATACTTGAAAGAAAAGTGAACGTTATTTGCGAACGATGTTCTGTTAAATCAATTTTAAATGATATCGCAAAAACAGCAGGATTCACCTTCTCTTATAATAGTAACATTATTCCCGGCGATAGTCTTGTCTCCTTGAAAGCTCAGGGAGCAAACATTAGCTTCCTCATGCAAACCCTTTTTCATGATAAATATCAATATAATATAACCAAAAATTTCCTCGTAATTACCCTTCGGCCCAGAACGCTGAAAATTATCACCACGGATATATCCACAGATCAGCAGAGCTATTCCATTAGCGGGCTTGTTATTGATGAAGCCTCTGGCGAAAAGCTGATGAACGTGAGTGTTTATGATAAACAAACGCTCCAGGCAACCCTTACAGATCCTAATGGAAATTTTAAATTAAAAGTTGGAACAGCTGATTCAAAGCCCCTTACTATAACAGCAAGTAAAGTTGCTTATGCAGATGCTACATTAAATTTTCTAAAAGCATTAGCTGTATCTGACAAAAAATATGACGACTCGAATAATTCGGTTCAGAGTAACGGCGGGGTAGAAAAAGAAGGCATAGGGCGGTTTATGATTGGGGCCAGACAAAAAATACAAAGCTTAAATATACAGGATTTTTTTGCCAGGCGGCCGTTCCAGATCTCACTCACACCAGGCTTTAGTACCCAGGGACTAATGAGTACACAGGTATTTAACAAGTTCTCTCTCAACCTTGTCGGAGGCTATACCGCCGGCGTGAAGGGGATGGAGCTTGGCGGATTATTTAATATCAACCGTTCCAGCACCAAATATTTCCAGTTTGCGGGTGCATTTAATATGGTTGGTGGTACGGTTACTGGTTTACAAATTGCAGGTATCAGCAATAAAACCATGGACGATTTAAAGGGAGTTCAGATAGCTGGTTTTTTGAACAAAACTGAGGCTACGGTTTCAGGCTTGCAGTTAGCAGCACTGAAAAATGAAACTGAAGTATTGAAAGGCGTTCAGATTGGTTTGATAAATAGTGCCGATTCGTCAAGGGGCGTAAGTATTGGATTACTTAACTTTATAGGTAATGGATTTTACAGGCTTTCGGTGTCTGCAACCGATTTGATCAATACAAATTTATCATTCAGTACGGGTACACACGATTTTTATACTACAATTCATGCAGGAACTGATGTGGGGACTGCGAAACAAAAATATGCTTTCGGTTTAAGCGTTGGTCATGACTTCATGTTTGATAAAAGCTTGTATTTATCTGCCATTGGTGATTTTCAGTTTTATGGAACGGATTCTTTCAGGGAAAACTGGAAGCAGCTGAAACTATTAGTGAACTATCAGTTCAGCAAAAATATAAGTGTATATGCCGGACCAACTTTGAGGCGATATAAGATCATGACATTATCGAACGCTCCGTATACGGATCCTTCTGGCGTATACCATTCTTTTGATTATGAACATAGAAATAAATTTGGTTGGGAAGCAGGACTTGCTTTCAATTCAGCTTTTAAAAGACCTAAAAAATCAGCCAGAAGATCAGAAAACTGGTATTTAGGGCTAACAGGTAATGTGGGATATGAAGCTTCTGCTGGTCGCAGCATCACGGGAGGGTCGCTCTTTGTGCTCAGAGAATTTAATGAACGTTTTGCTGCAACCTTGTCCGCCGGGTTTACCAACCAGATTGGCAGTAAAGATTACTATGATAGTAATGCATACGAAAGCTACAGAAGGACGTTTCAAGCCATACCTATAAAAGCAGGAATACGCACTTATGCATCTACGCATTTGTTTTTCTCCGGAGAGTTAGGTTATCTGGCTGGGCTAAACAACCCCAACTACCTTACTTCTTATAGCAATGGCTACCTGAGCAAAGAATATTACGCAGAAACACCACAAACCCTCATTGCGGCTTTAGGGATGGGATACGTTTTTGCTGGCGGATTTGAAGCCGGTTTAAATTATGATGCCTGCCTGGGGCAATCCATTAATTCAATTACTTTTAGTTTAGGCTATAAATTTAAGCTGGGTAAATAGTCGGATCGTGGTTAGTTGAACGAAGCCCTGAATTGCAATGGTGAGAACTTTGTTTTTGATTTAAACAATTTGCTAAACGACTGTGGATGCTCAAATCCCAGAGTATAGGCAATTTCACTTACTGACAAATTAGTAACGGACAATTTTTCCTTAGCGGCTTCAATTAATTTATCATGAATATGCTGTTGGGTACTCTGGCCAGTTAAGACCTTGAGTAAACCACTTAAATAACTCGGAGACATGTTCAAATTATCGGCAATATATTGAACAGTTGGTAATCCGTTTTTGGTGAGGCTTTCATTTGCAAAATAAGCAGAAAGGATGTTTTCTAATTTATCAAGTATGGTATGATTAGATATTTTTCTGGTTAAAAACTGGCGATGATAGTACCGGTCTGAATACGTAAGTAACAATTCCAGTTGGGCCAGCATCACATTATGACTAAACTTATCAATATTGGAATGATATTCATTTTGGATATTGTGCATAATGCCTGCAATTGTATTTTCTTCCTTCTCTGAAAGGAAGAGTGCTTCATGCACTGAATAGTCAAAAAATTCGCACTGCTTTATATTTTTATAAAGGCTGGTATTGAATAAAAAGTCAGGATGGACGAGCAGCATCCATCCTGAATGGTTTAAAAGATTATCCTTCTCTACCATTATGTGAAAGATCTGACCGGGCGAAATAAAAAACATAACGCCTTCATTAAAGTCATATGCTTGCTGCCCGTATCTTATTTTAGCATTGAAATTTCTTTTTAAGGCGATAGAATAAAAATCTAATAATATACTGTTACCACCTTCGGGCATACTTTTAACATCTGCCAAATTTATCACACTGATTAACGGATGCTCTGGTTTTGGCAATCCCCGGAATTTATGAAATTCGCTGATGGTTTTAAATTTATGAAACTGAATATTCGCCATAGTCTAATATAATCTTATTGTTTAAAAGCAGCAGCAAATTCCTTAGCGAAATCCGTCATTTTTACCTTACCCATTACTGCAGGTTTGTTCTGGTAATAATCTTGAGCAAGTAGCCCGCTGTGCAGCGCACTATACATTTCTACTAAACCGGCCGCAATATTTCGGTTCATACCAATAGAAACTAATCCTTTTAGCGTTTCCTCGTCAGAGATAAGTACCCATTTCAAATTGGGTTTGCCGATGGCATTACCCAAAATTCTGGCGGTATCATTGCCAGAAAGGTCTTCACTGGCTACCGAACGCGCTTTTCGCCCACTAAATGGCGTAGATATTTCATCTGCCACCGCAGCTGCGATATCAATAGGTGAAACCCAGGGAATTATATCCTCAGCACCATAATTGGCAGCTATAAACCCTTGGGATTTGATCATTTGAATATATCCCAATAGATTATAATAGAAAGAATTTGGCCGCATATGTGTAATAGATACCTCCGCCGGTAATTTGTTTAATATCAGCTCAACGTTATGGGCACCAACTAAGATCCCATTGCCTTTATCTAAATTACCTCCAATTGTGCTTAAATTTACAACGCGTTTTACGCCGGTTATTTCGATTGCTTGTGCATAATTTCGCCCCAATCTGATGTAATACGCCAGTAGATCCAAATTTTGATCGAAGTAATTGCCCGGGGGCACCATTGTATAAACTGCATCTGCACCGGCGAAAGTTGCTGCTAAAAACTCAACATCTTCCAACGAACCGATTGCCGCACTTGCACCTGCCTCTTGAATTTCCTTTTCTTTTTGAGGGTTACTGCTGATAACAGTTACGGAATGTCCTTTTGCTATCAATTCATTCGTCAGTGGTTTACTGATATTTCCCAATGATCCTGTTACTATAATATTCATATGCTTTAATTTGGTTCAAATTTCCTGAGAATCAACTCAGCAAATGAAGTAGAATCTACTGTTGTTGTAGCCAAAACATTGTCTGCAGCATTAACTTATCAAATGAAGTACAATCTAGTGTCGTTGCAGCCAATCACTTTTCTGTTAATCACCTCAGCAAATGAAGTTGAATGTCTATTGCTGTAGACAAAACATACCCTTAGATCACCTTATCGGTATAGTAGTATTTCTGGCCAACCGCCGCAATCAGATTAAGCGGCGTCTGATTATTTCAGTGTTAAAAACTTATGTAACTTAGCATTCAACGTCCTATGTAAAAGAAATCGCAACAATTGAATTATTAATCAACTTAAGAAGTAATGCCACTACCAATTAGTATCCGAAAAATTGAAGAGTCAGACGCTGTGTTTGTTTACCATGCATTGTGCGATCTTGAAAATGAAACTTTGGACCGGGAAACATTTGAAGATATATTTTTTGAGAATATCAAAAATCCAAACTACTGTTATTTTATTGCTGAAAATGGAGTTGACAAACTAGGATTCGTCAGCTTTCACACTCAAAAGTTATTGCACCATGGTGGGGTTGTTGGAGAAATTCAGGAATTTTTTGTTAATGCAAATTGCAGAAACCAGGGTGTGGGACGAAAATTAATAGATACCATAAGGAGTTATGCCGACTCAAATAATCTAAAAAGTGTTGAAGTAACAACGAATAAAAAGAGAACCGAAAACGTTGCTATTTATGAAAACCTGGGCTTTAAGTTATCCCATAATAAATTTACAATCTACTCGCGGTAAATTCGGTACGTTATGAATCAGATTTATTGACAGGAAAAATTATAAAATAAATTAAGGCAGGGATGTATCAAATGGATTTATGCTACTGAAAATAAAGGATATTGAATAAAGTGATATCCTAAAAATAAGTAGCGAGATAAAAAAAATGAGTAGCTGGCCAATCAAGACCAGCTACTCATTATATTATTCTACTTTTGTTACGCCTGAAACATTCTGAATGACTGATATAGCAGATGTTTTTGGAACAGCAACTGATTTATGCACCCGTTTTGTCGTCCAGGTTTTAGTTGCCACGTTATATACGCCACCTAAATAGCTGAATTGCGCGGCAGATGGATTTGCGCCAACTTTATTTGTATTATTTCCTTGCTGATAGTATGGCTGAAAAGCTGCGCCATTGGTTCTTTTGTAAAAATCATTATCACAAATAGCGTAACCAAAACCACCAACATATGCATTACCGGTACCTGCAAAAAAGGCAACATCGGATGGAATAGTATTTAGATCCACTGCGGTAGTAGGGAAGATTGCCATACCAGCTGCATTCCCACTATTGGCCAGTAAATTTGCAGTTTTATCACCAATGCCATCGTCGCCGGCCATATCATTGTAGAGTTTACTTACTACCCAGTTGGCCTGGCTGATATCTGTAGAGCCCTGACCAGCGATTAGTTTATAACCACCTACATAAAAGAATGTACCTTTTGCTACTGTACCACGGGTGATGTTTAATTTATAGGTTCTTAAACCGCCTGTTGCCCATCCCTTGGTAGGTGCCCCGGTTGGCGTAGACGCACCAGCGTTATTGGTGGTAAACACAGAGAATGGCTTTTGTCTGAAATCAAGGTCTTGAGTCGCCATAAATTGTATATATTCATAGTTGGCGTCTGTACCGTCAGGGTCAGCAAAATATCCTGTAATGATGGCTGGGTTAGGTCCCAGTGGAATCTTAGGGTCAACTACAATACTGGTTGCCATAAAATCTGCCTTAACGCGGGGCCAGATTTGTGGTACCGCAGTTGTGGCGGAAGGGATGATAATTCCCTGTACATTGGCTGAATAAGGTAGAAACTCAGTTTTAAAATCGGCCGTGGTGTTTACATTCATCTCCAGGTTTCCTGAGCCATCATTAAATGTCTTCACACCCTCAATTCTCTCAACTCCAATATTAGGGTCAAAATTAGTGTTGTAAATGACCCCAAAAAGCCCTTCATAGTTCTCAGGACGGGCGAGCATGGTCACAGCAGAAACAGGTGTAACCATAATTTTCACACCAGAAGCTACCTTTTGTACGTTAGCTATAGGAATTCCCGTGATTTGCAGAATACCATTTACACGTTTTAATACGGCACCATCTATTTTGATGTGAACTGAATCACCCGGAACATATTTTGCCGCTTCTGAACCAATATTTATCGCGATTCCCCTGATGGAATCAATGGTAGCGCTCACGCCTCTCAGGTTTTGGATAAATAGTAAGCCCTCGGGTAAGTTTTTACCAGAGTGATCAGAAGTTACCTGACCGGCAACCATATCGGCCTGACGCATAAGATCTTTGGTCAGGGTTACTTCGCTACCCCTGTAAAGCTTTCTTAAATCCAGATTGGAAATATAGGGGCTTGGGGTGCTGATCACATAATCGTCATCCCGCTTGCAAGCGGAAAATATCGTTATTAATGCACCTATAATATAGAGGTGTTTTTTCAAGATTGTTTTCATAACTAATATAGAGTTAAGGTTTTTGCCACCACACCAATGTGTTAATATCATCTGCTCCTTGCGCTGCCACGGCATTGCTATAGCTGGTAGGGTTTGTAGATTGAGTGATGAGCGGATAATTCAACCTTGCAGGCATTCTACCACCATTTACCAATCCAGGACCCTTTGGCAATATCGGGTGTCCTGTACGTCTGTATTCAAACCATTGCTGAAAATCTACAAGGAACATGGCATAGTACTTTTGAATATGGATCATCTCCATCTGACTTCTGCTTCCAAGAGCGGTGGCATCCAATGGCAGGGAAGGATCCCATTGCAGCTCTGCATTGGTTACATAAGCCATAAACTTTGCATCTGTAGCACTAGTAATGTAAGTTGGCATCCAATAGTTAATTGCGTCAGCCATACCTTTATAGTAGTACGCTTCAACCGGTCCTTTGATCCATCCTTTTGCAGCAGCCTCGGCTTTGATAAAGGCTACCTCTGCACTATTCATGATAATACCAGTATTTTGATCAGTCTGTAAGGTTAGCTTGGCAGGAGTTTCGGCATCGGAATTGAAATGCGATTGTATAATTACACCTGTTCCGGGCGAGTAACCGCTTGAAACACCAACCCATCCATCGGGCCCTCTGTCAAGACCAAACCGCGGCACACCACCTGTGCCCAAATCTGGCTGCACACGTGGGTCTTCCCAGTTAACCAGCTTACCCAAAAAGAAATCACAAACTGGCATGCTCCTGAAATCTACGGCCCTGATATTCACCATAAATGGCGATGAGAATACAGCTGTACTGCTGTTTGTTCCATTCCAAAGAATCTTTGCGGTATGGCTGTTGTTCTCAAACACAGGATAATCCGCAGGTTTGGTATCAACCATCTCCTTTATTTTAGCAATTGTAGTAGCAGATACTTCTGCCTTGTCTGCAACGCGAAGCAATAATCTTAAGTAAAGTGAATTACCAAACCTTCTCCATTTGGAAACGTCGCCCTGATAAACAGGATCACTGGTAGCCACGATAGCGGTTCCCTCTTTCAGCAACTGATTGGCTTGCTCCAGTTTGGCGAACATATCGGCATAGATATCCTTTTGTTTATCAAAAGCAGGCTGCAGCACATCATCCTTACCAGAATTGGCCTGAGCATAAGGTATGTCCCCATAAGTATCGGTCAGCATAGAATAGACCCAGCTTTGGGCTATAAGTGAAATACCCTGATACGATTTATTTAATGATTCAGGCTTACTTGCAATAGTATAAATATCCTTGAGATCGGTCAAGGCCACGTACCAGTTGTTCCAGGTATAGTCGGCCTGGTTTCTTCTGATATCGTAACGGAACACCCTACCCTCCGAATCATTTATTTCTACGGTAACCTGCATCAACTGGTTGTTAAAATTCCAGTTCCGCACCATATTGGTATTGAGCACATTTACCAGTGCCGGCGTCAGTAGCTGATGGGCCTCGGCAGTACCATTACCAATAGGATCGGTGTTCACTTCTGTAAAATCCTTTGTGCAGGACACAGCTGATAAGCTAAAAATAGCCAGCAGGATGTATATAATAGTTTTATTATTTTTCTTCATTGTTTCTATAGATTAAAGGCCTACAACTAAACGTACACCATATGATCGTGTGGATGGCAATTGTCCGGTTTCGAAACCCTGTGTGATATCACCACCATCAAGTGTACCAAACTCAGGATCAAATGCCGGCCATGCCGACCAGATAAAGAGGTTACGTCCGTACACACTCAGGTTTGCACTATTCAAACCTAATTTATTGAGAAAGCTTTTGTTGAAAGCATATCCGAAGCTCGCTTCCCTGAACTTTAGATAATCTGTTCTGAAAACACTTCCTTCAGCTTGTCCGCTACCATAAAGCGATTCATAGTAGGCTGCAATATCAGTGGCTATCACATCGTTTTTACGGTATGAACCATCCGGGTTTTGAACTACGCCGTCACCAATTACACCATTGTACCTTCCGGGCAGGGTGATTGTAGATTTACCCAAAGAAGCCATCCTTGAGAAAGTAAGTGAATGGCCTACAGCTCCAAGCTGGGCATCAAACAATGCATTAACATTAAATTGTTTATAGGTAAAACCAGTACCAAAACTGAACCTGAACTTAGGTGTGGTATTACCAAGATAGATCAAATCCGGATTCTCCAGGGCTACTCCTGTAGTTGGGTTAAATACGATCTGGCCATCTGGCGATCGCAGGTATCCCCTGCCATACATATCACCCATGCTTCCGCCTACATTGGCAACGATTTGTCCGCTACCCAGGGCACCGGTACGCAATACCAGTGAGCTGTCTGAAAGTTCTTTGATTTTATTCCTGTTTGCACTAAATGTTCCAAAAACGGTCCAAGCAAATGAGCGGCTTTTTATCGGTGTTGCATTTACTGATACTTCAATTCCTTTGTTATCTACCCTTCCAACGTTAATAACCTGCACATTGTAACCAGTAGATTTGTCTACAATCCTGTTAAGGATTTGATTTTTCGTATTACCTGAATAAACCGCAACGTCAAAGCCTAATCTGTTATCGAATAACTTCAGATCAAGACCCAACTCTACCGTAGTGGTAATCAATGGTTTTAAATTAGGATTGGGCAATATCCTTGTATTGTTGAGGGCTCCATCGGGATAAATGCCATCTGCGGCCGACTGATATCTATACGCTGTACGGTAAGGAACAACGCTTCCGCTACCCACCTGTGCAATTGATCCCCTTAATTTGGCGTAGCTAATTGATGACGGAAGTTTCCAGAAATCTGAAGCGATGAAAGACATACTGGCCGATGGGTAGAAAAAGCCCACATTATCAGTCCGCGTTATTGTTGCAAGCGTACTGTTCCAATCCTGACGACCTGTCAGATCCAGGTACAGGTAATTTTTATAGCTTAAAGAGGTGGTTGCGTAAAGACTGTTGATATTGAAACGTGCTGTATCGGGTACATAAACCAACGGACTTCTGTTGTTTTCTAAACGGTAAACGTTTGGAACAACTAAACCATCTGCCCTCACCTCAAGTCTGTTGTAGCGGTTACGCATCTGACTACCACCTACGGTTGCGTTTAACTGAAAGTCTTTCCCAATTGACTTCTCGTATTTTAGCATGAAGTCGGCATTGATCTCGTAAGAACGGATATTTGCCACACGGTACGAACCCTGTGCAAATTTGTTTCCTGCCGCATCCCATGGGCGACGGGTTTCCCTTACATCGTTGTTTAAATCACCCGACGCGCGTACCATCAGGCTAAACTCTTTGTTGAACTGGTAATTTGCAGATAAGCTACCTAACCAGCCATTTCTTCTCTGACCGTTCAGATATTGTTCAGAAATAGCATAAGGACTTTCCGGATTGGTAGTTGTAATGTTGATCAATTGCTCAAACTGTTTGCCTGGAACCCAGTAGTCCCTGTACCAGTCTGTGTTAACGTTTGGCTGTGCAAACATGAACCAATACATTAATGATTGGTTACCATAGCCAGTTGCCGGCAGGTTATCACTGTGCCTGTTGCTGTATGTGGCTTTTAAGTTTAAAGTCAGTTTTTTAGCGATGGTTGTATTGGCGTTTAATGAAACGTTTGTCCTTTCCAGACCAGTATTGGGTACAATCCATTCATTGTTGGCATGATTAACTGATAAACGTAAACCTACCTTTTTATATGTCCCGTCTAAACTTACCGAATTTGAGGATTCAAAGCCGGTTACGAAAAATGCATCAATAGGATCCTTATAGGCTACCCATGGGGTCCTATCCACTCCCCTGGTTTTTGTAACCGGATCAAATTGATAAAACATGCTATTCAGTGAAAAAGGCGGCCCAAAAGTAGAACTTGTTGCATTGGTACTTGCCCCATCCGGACTGGTACCATAAGAGAAATAAGAGTTACCATATACGCCGGCACCAAACTCCTGTTGCCTTTCTGGACTCTTGTTTACCTGTTCCCAGGTACTGTTGGAACTGAAGGTAATTCCCAATTTCTTGCTGTCAAGTTTTGCTGATTTAGTTGTGATAACCACAGCGCCATTGGCACCTCTTTGTCCGTACAGTGCAGATGCTGCCGGGCCTTTTAGAACAGTTACGTTTTCAATGTCATCAGGATTCAAATCATTCAGCCCGCTTCCAAAATCCGCAGGCATAATATCACCTGAGGTTCCGTAAACACCGCCGCCTGTTGCACCACTACGTCTTGAACTGCTACTGGCCACAACCCCATCGATCACAATCAGGGCCTCATTATCGCCGGTAAGGTTATTTTCACCACGTAAAATGATCTTGTTTGAACCGGCCGGACCGCTGTTACGGACCAGGTTTAGGCCTGCAACTTTTCCTGATAAGGCGTCTGTCCAGTTACTGGACACTGCATTTGTAATTTGTGTACTGTCAACCTCAGTTGTGGAATAACCTAAAGAACGTTTTTCGCGTTTAATACCTAATGCAGTTACTACTACTTCATTTAAATCGTTACTACCTGATTTGAGGCGAATAGTAAGGCTGTTGGTTGATTGGCCAACAACTTGTTTCACAACCGAATATCCTAGTATACTAAAGTTTAGTTCCGTACCTGCGGGGACGTTAACGCTAAATTCGCCGTTGTTATTAGTAATACCGAAAACTTTACGGTTGGCATCCATTACGTTTACCCCCGGTACACCCTGGTTATCTGCCTCATCAAGCACACGGCCCTTAACTGTAATATTTTGCTGCGACTGCAAATGATTATTCACTGGTGTTGCTGCTGCAGAACTTAAAATTGGGCATCCTACCAAAAGTGCCAGCATTAGGCAGCTTCCTTTACTTAAGTATTGTATTGATTTTCGTTTCTTAATGTGCGCAAGTAAAATTTTCTTCATCAATCTGTTTTAATTAGGTTTTTTTCCTTGGCGCAAAGGTTCAATTCTAAGTTAAAGCACAGGTTAACGTAATATTAAGGGAATAATAAAAATTTAGATGCCAGAACAACAATATTATTAACAGGTTGTATATTAACAATCAACAGATTACACATCAATAACAACAACTAGTTAGCTTATTGCCTCATTTATTTTCACGTTATATTTTATTAAGCTTAACAGTGGGTTAATTTAACACATGGAGGTGTTGCAGAAATAATTGGCTTTTTAATAAAAGCCTAACCTAATATTAATTAAGAGAAACAGATAGCAGACATAATCAATGCGGTAAATGGTTAACCGTTGCTTTAGATCAAAGGTTACCTTTCCGTATACACTGGTATTAATAGCAAATACCTGCTGTATGATGTTTCTGGTTTGCCTGGTTTTGATGATTGCTGCTCCAGTAATCCATATTATATGGAGTGTGCTGAGTATTAAAAAATATGTGAGGCACTCCCTCGCGGCAATTATGGTTATTTGTTTGCTTATCGGAATAATTTTTCCTGTTCTGGCCACCTACCTTGATATCCTCAACCTGCCTCCAGATACTCAATGCGCAACGTCATCTACTGGGTTTGTAATTATAGGTCTAGCAATCACTGGCGTTGTTATCCCCATCATGGGCTTGCTTTTTTACGCAATCATGTACCACCAACAAACAAAGGCTTTGAAAATTGATCAGCACCGCATATGAGGAAGAGTTCTATTTGGGTGATTGCGGCAATTTTACTGATAACCTTCTCATCCTGCCATAAAAAGCGTGTTGTGAATACCTCATTTTATTTCTGGAAGACAGTATATGAACTAAACCCTGTAGAAAAGCGATATTTTGATAGCCTGGGCTGCAAAAAGCTTTACGTACGCATAATGGATGTTGACGGAGGTGACAATGGCCCTGTTCCGGTTTCGCCGATTAGTTTTAAAGAGGCAATACCAAATGAAGTACAGCTTGTTCCGGTAGTTTTTATTGTTAACGAGGTGCTAAAAATGCAGAACAACAAACAGCTTGATGATCTTGCTGCAAAAATTGTATATTATGTGAAGGGTAAGGTAGAGCAGTCGGGCAAAATGGGCGTTGATGAGTTACAGATAGATTGCGACTGGACACGCACTACCCGCGACAAGTACTTCTACCTGCTTCAGCGCATCAGGGCTAATACCTATCTCAAAAACAAACAAATATCAGCCACGCTGCGCCTCCATCAGCTAAAAAACCAAAAAAGCAGTGGGGTGCCACCGGTTAACCGCGTTATGCTGATGTGTTATAATATGGGTAACCTACGTAAATACGGCACTCAAAATTCGATATTGGAACAGGATGAGTTGGAAAAATACCTGGGCGATAACCTAACCCGCTATCCTATGCCAATTGATGTTGGTTTACCGATATTCAGTTGGGCCGTTGTATTCAGGCAGAAGCAATATATTGGTATTGCAAAAAAACTGCAACGCGATACCCTGGACAACAAAACCCTGTTTAAAGCAAACGGAAATAGCCTGTATACCTTACTGAACGATATGCCCTCTTTAGGTTTAAAGCGGGGCGACGAAGTAAGATGGGAGAATATACCAATGGAAAAGTTACAGGCGGCAGCCTCTTATATTGAGCAATATATATCATCAGATACGGTAAATATTATTTATTTTCACCTTGACCAACAGACACTGAAACACTATACCCATGAAACCCTGGAAAAAACTGCTGCTTTATTTCGTTAGCCTCACCGGATGTCTTTTTGCAGGCATCGCTGTTATAGTTGCTTGCTCTGATGAGCCAGATCCATACGATTATTTCACGTCCTTTTTTCATCCTGACGTTCAGGGTAAAAAAGAATATGGTGCCTTTTATTTTACTGATTACAGTTTTACGTATAGCGATGAGGAACCTGTAACCGAAGCTGCAGTAAATGCATCTGAATGGGCAAACTATTTGGGGCAGCCGGTAAAAGCGGCAGATGTAGAAAAAATAATGTACCATTTAGATAGCGCGGGTAAAGAAGGCGCCTATCACTTTTTTGAACAGGACCCTCCCGTTGCGGACAGCCTTGCAGCGAGCAAATTTTTATGGGCATTGAAAGATCCTGCGCGTGCAGCAGCAAAAAAATATTACCAGTTCTCTGTACAGGCAGAAAGGTTGGGGCAATCAAGTTACAATGAATGGGAACCTGCACCGCTGGATACAGCCGGTTTAAAAAATGCAGGCAAAGAAGCCCTTGAGGCTGCACTAGTGGAAACGGATCCTTTTTTAAAGTTACGTTATTTCTATCAGGCACAAAAGCTGAACCATTATGCGCAAAACTATACGGAAGCGAAAAATATCTATGAGCAGTATATCACAAAAATACCCTCAAAAAGTCACGTAGTGGGATGGGCATTGGCATTGAAGGCGGGAGAAGAAAGGCGGTTGGGAGATACTACCCAGTCGGCATACCTGTTCTCAAAAGTTTTTGCCAATTACCCCGAACGCAGGGTGCAGGCCTACCGAAATTACCATTATATCGACGCGCCTTTTGACGACGTATTGAAGCTTGCCCGCACGGCCGAAGAAAAAGCAAACCTATATGCTATTGAGGGTTTTGCTGATCCGCAAATTGGAACATCAAATTTGGAAAAGGTATACGAGAATGCTCCAACATCACCAATGGTGGGAGTCTTGCTGGTAAGGGAAGTCAATAAACTGGAACAATACTATCTGACGCCGGCACTGAGTAACACGAGCGACCAGTTTTATAGCGGGAGCGCTAAAGTGAAAACAGAGCTGCAGCCAGATACTCCTGCTACTAAGAAATGGCTATTATGGGCAGGATTAGCTGTTGTCTTTGCAGGGGGCACGCTATTGATTGTGGCCTACAGGAAACCATCAGACAGCAAGCCATTTAATATCACAGGTGCGGTTTTGATACTATCAGGCATAGCCTGTCTGGTATGGTTTGCCCTAAATCGGCCAGATACTACACAGGCAAAAGAAAACACGCCGCAGGGAAGTTTTTTTGTAGCAATGCCAGATAGCGTGGAAACTAAATACGATGAACATATAGAGAAACTCAGAAGCTTTTGTACTCAAGTTACCAACGACGGAAAATACACCGAGCCACAAGTCGGCTCCCTGGTTAACGCATACCTGTACTTTATGCAGAATAAACCTGATGACGGACTGTCGGTACTCAATAAAATGGAAGGTGAACCGGTAAACGGTAAGCTGGGCGATCAGCGGCAAATCATCAGCCTGCTTTTGTCTGCGCAGCGTATCAAACAAGTAAAGGATGTTGACGAAGCAGCGTTACTGCCCGCTCTAAAATGGCTAAATAGCAAAGTTGTTGCCGGTGGCGATGAGTTTGCGCGCACCCAGCGTAACTTTTACAGCACTGTTCTGGCACCTGCTTACTTGCGGCAGGCAGATACTGCTAAAGCGGCACTGGCGCTGTTGAACAGCGAAAAGAGCAGCAGCGCCAATTACAGGTACCAGGAGTTTATGCAAATGCCAGACTTCTGGTACAATCACCTCCACTCAGCAGAGCTGAAGCAGTTGATCAACTGGAAGGACCAGCGCCCGGTTACTCCTTACCTGGCATTTTTAAGTGAGGAGCTGAAGCACATAAACGAGGGTAACCTGTATGAACTGCTGGGTACCATACAATTACGGGAGCACCATTACAAAGAAGCGCTGAGTTCATTTAATACAGGAAAAGCCAGGATTAAACTAGCCAGCTATGAGGCAGAAGGGATGACAAGCGGCAATCCCTTTGAAACAGCAATAAACGATTATCCTCAGATCATCACACATGGGATAAACAAAACCCAGTTTGCCACAAGGATGGCAGCGCTGGAAACTAAACTTAAGACTGATCCTAAAAACCCCGATACATATTTTAAGATGGCAACGGGTATCTATAATACTTCTACCTATGGTAACTCCTGGAATATGATTTCTTACAGCTGGTCCTCTTATGATTTTGGCAGGGAGCCTTTATATTACTATGATGCAGATTACGTAAAAACTTCTACAGCGAAACAATATTATTTAAAAGCCCGGGAGCTGAGCAAAGACGCAGAATTTAAGGCGAAATGCACATTCATGGCTGCTAAATGTGAGCAGAAACAGTATGAAGCACCATCTTTTATGGATAATTACGATACGTATGAGAAGCGCGAAAAAGCCTATGCGAATCAGCTGAAAAGCAATAGCTATTTCAAAGAGTTGCAACAGTATAAAACCACTGCGTTTTATCAAAAAGCCATAGATGAATGTAGTTACCTGAGCGATTTCATCAAGTCAAATCAGTTCTTGTAAGCAGGGTTTAAATAAAATACAGGTTAATATATGTTTATACTTATTCAGTTCGGGCCAACTGATAATTATGTACTATTTTACCGGCATCAGATACCACAAGGACGCCGTGAACGTAATCGGCATCGTCGTCCTTACGGTATTCTATTGCAAACCCCTGCTTGCATTTGCTTACATAGGTTAGACTATACCTGTCTGGAGTTAAGGCCCATAGGATTTCGCCTGTTTTAACGTCTATCTTTTGAACACTTATAGGCGGATCTGGGGCAGCGGTGGTGTTTACCGCAATCAATAGATGATCCGGGTCCTGATAAAGAATTGCGGGGTCAAAATATTTCCGGCCCGGCGTAAGTTCACGTTTCAAGAACTGCCCTGTCGCATTGGCGGAGGTAATTTCTATCAATTGATGGGTTAAGCCGCTGCTAAATCGGTCACCCAGATAACCGAATTCAAAATAGTGCCTGTTTTTGTACAATTCTTTACAAACTGCATCTGCTTCCTTTTCATTAGTAGCCAAGCGCTTGCTAACTGGAAAATAATAAAAAGTCTCCCCATTATTACTCATTACATTGATCATTGGTTTACTATAATCGAAATCAAGCTTGGCCACTCCCGAACTCAGTTTAGGGTAGTCTTTAAATGTACTTTTTGTGATATCGTTGAGGCGATTGTTCCTGGTATCCAGCTGGAGCAAGGTGCTATTACAACCAATGGCATAAATCATTGTGGGTGAATAACTTTTAAATGTTAATGCACAACGGTCATTACGAAGGTGTTCATCATCAATGATCCGATCTGCCAGTAACTTACCATCCAATACATTGTTGAACTGGGCATGTAGCTCCTGCTCTGATTTATTATTGTCCTTGTTGATGTAGTCAACTCCGATACGCAAATAAACCGGGTCGCCCGTTGCAGTGTTGGTATATACAAAATTGCTGTAATACGACCTGGGCATTTTGTAATTACTATAAGTAGTGCCTGAACTTTTTTTTGGCTGCAGCAGCATTGATACTAAAAAGACTATCATTATACAAGCAACGGCGCCAATGAGTATATAAATCGGCAATTTTGGGCTGACGGGCGGAGCAGAACTTTCCAAAGGCGGCACACGGTTATGGCGATGATAGATATGTCTGTCATCACTATCTAAAAAATATTCTGTTTGACAATGCTGGCATTGGTAGAAGTCTGGCTTAATTTCTTTTTTGGAGGTGCTGCCGCATTTAGGGCATTGTATTGCTTTGATGTCTTTGGCCATATAGTTATTTAAACATTTTTCATGGGTTTTCTGTTTGATAGGTATGCATTCACTTTACATGTTTTTAGTGTTACTCATCCTCTGTAGCGCCTCTTTGTTTGCACAGGTGGTTGTTAAGGACAGTGTATATGTATCAGACATGACTTTTGATTGTGAGCAGGAAGGTACGATAAGGTTTCGGGATCCGGTTACTGACAGGGTTGGATTTTTTGGCAAAAACAGAAAGGTTATTATTCCGGCTGCTTACAATGACGCAAGACCTTTTTACAACGGATTGGCTTTAGTGATACATGACGGAAAGCGAATTTGCGAAGATGGATCGACCTACGTTGCCGGTTCCTGTGAACACTGGCTCTGGGATGGTATAACCGCATTGATTGACAAGAGCGGTGTGATAGTGGCCGATAGCATCGATATGATGGCTACAGAAAACCTGAACTGGTATTCCTGCAATTTGACAGATGCACCAGGAGACACAACCTTATATTCCTCTATTAAGGCAACAAACAAAAGCTACTATACTTTTATTAACTATCAGAAAGAATTTAATACCTGGTTTTATCAACAATTTTTAAACCGGTTGCAGACAGATATACCATCTTATTGCTTTGATGAACTTCAGGTAGAAGGGGTTTGGAAGCAAAAGCTTAGAAAAAAATACAGCAAAGGCAATTTTCTGAAAAAGTATGGTACTGTAATGAAGAAAAAAATGCAATCCATCAGGACAGGCGAAATAGAAACATTTATTGTTACTGAAGACCTGAACGGACTTATTTTTAACACTAAAAAGTTCAAGTCTTTTTATACAGCATGCGATGAGCCAGATACTGCTAAATTTCCGTCATTTGACGTGATTACCAATCATTACAATACAAAACATGAGTTGAATTACCAGGAACATTTTTCTTTTCTAAGGACCGATAAGGGATATAAACTAATAGCCGTTGCTTTGAAAAGCACAGGATAAATCATAGATTATTTAATTATATTCATCAATAAATTAATTTAAAACTTATGTCTCTCAAATCATTAGCTCAAACCCGCTGGAAACTGGAGCCCAATCTCGTGACAGTTTATCCATACGGATTGTCGTATATTTTAAGTGCTATACTCGCTGTAATTTTCGCCGCAATCCTATTTGTTTACACCTATTATCTAAAGACAACCCTCAGTGATTCGATACCGCTCGTTCTGGTACTCTTGTTAATGGTGCTTTTATTTTGGGGCTTTGCAGGTACTGCTATCGAGTTTGATAACCACAGCGGTATCATGCGCAAAAAGCTGATGGGTTTTATTCCAATTACTACGATACACTTCTCCAAACTTCAAGGCATAACTCCTGTCGCAAATCTTTACGGCTCGTATAAATACAGGCTTTTTACTAAAAAAAACAGATATGGAAAAGGCATTTTAGTCTCCTGCGCCTATACGAAAAATGATGATCCAAACGCAGTAGCATTTGTGGAAGAAGCAGCTACAACCATACATGGCTTTCTGGACGCATATGACTCAGCAGTTGATTATGCAGCTGAACCTATTACTACCCTCCGTTATTTTGAGCAGCAAAGCGGCATATTTATATTGAAGAAGAATAAAATTGGCAGCACATTGTTAGGATTAATTCTGCTATTTATAGGAATACATGAGCTTACCCCTGCTGCCTGGCTCGGTCACGAGCTATCTATTGGCCGCATTTGTTTATTGATCTTTACCATCGTGGGCGGTCCTGCTATTATACTGGCAGGTTTTACAAATATTACTTTAGATATATCAAAACGGACCCTCGAAAGAAAAAGCCCCATAAGATTAGGGAATAAAACTTTTGCCTTTGATAACTTCAATGGGATTCAAACGGTTCGAAAATCAACGAACTTTATCTACTCGGGAACCGATGTGCAGCTTTACTTTTTGAAACCGGGCACCGACAAGGAGGAAGCGATAGTGCTTCAAAGTTTTTTTAAAACCAAAAATGTAGAGCGCTTTATACAGGAAGTAAATGCTATCATCTTTAATGACGGTTCCCCAGGCTAATACTTTATTGTGTATGTTGATTTACCAGCAACAAACGAAAATGCCATGTATATCAGTTTAAAAGTAAACATCAATATAATCTGTAGTAGTCCCATCACAGTTTAACATGCTCTGCAATCGCCAGTATTTCCTTTTGCCGGATGCTTTAAAAACGGCAGGCCCTGTACTCTCACATGGTTTCCCGTCGTTAATATAAGCTATTCTTGACACAATTCTCCCGTCAAAGTAGAGCTGTTGACCTGAAGGGGTAAAAGTTCCCTTTATGGTTACATATTCGTTTTTGTTCTTATCACGTTGCTCGCCTTCAATGCTATATTTTCCATCTCCAAGAGACCTGACCATCACAGATCCAGGATTTTTCTTGTTAAAGGTTATCCATTGTATAGTAAAGGAATGCAAGCCAGTCCTGATCGGCTTTACCTGTGAAAATGCTGGCGTAGCAAAAATTAAAACAAACATGGCTAAGATGACCCTCATAACAAATATGGATTTTAAAGACGTTTTTTAAAGAACATTAACAGCGTCTTTCATGTTTTATCTAAATAAACTTAGCCTATAATTAAGCTAAACACCAAAAAATAAATACGTTAGAAAAATATAAATTGTCAGAACTTCATAGAAGAGACAAAAAAAACTTAAGACGCACTAAAATAGCCGATACAGCCAATGACAAATGAATTTAATGAAATCAGGGATACCTATCATCGCAATATGTTTGCGGCAGCGGGTAATATTACCGAGGTATTAAGGTTGTACAAGAAGTTGCCCGATATCAATATTACCGGCGAATACGGGGAGGGCCTCTACCATCTGGCGGCCCGTTTCACTGATGTAAATGCCATCCGGCTTTTAAAAGATACCGGTCTTGCTCCATTTGCAGATCAATACGGGAACACTGCTTTACACACCCTTACCACCACAAGGTTTGATTTTACTGATCCTAAACTTGAAGCAAAAGCTGCGGAAATTTATGAAACAGCCAAAGCTCTGATGGATGCGGGCGTCAATCCCAAGAAGAAAAACGATTCGGGCAAGCTAGCCTACTTTGAAGCAGGGTTACTTTATATGTATCCGTTCCTGCAGGCAATGGGTGAAGCAGGTGTCAGGATGGATGCCATCGAATCCGGAGGAATGAACCTGCTGCACACCATTTGTGATAAATTAGGCAACCGAAAAGATATTGCTGGCGCTGTTGATGCAGTGATTAAGACTGTACGCATACTTCTTGAAAAAGGCGGTATTGATCTTGAAGATAAAGACGTTTTTGACACTACACCCCTTACCTATGCTCAACGGAGCGGTGTAAAAGAAGTAGCTGCTTTGATTTCCGGCGATGAAAGTGACGTTGCCACAGGAGGGATGACTATCCATGAGGCAGTATTGAACCGTGATGCTGTAGCTGTAGAAGCATTAATAAGGGCCGGTGTAGATTTAAACGAAATCGATGATAAATATAGGCGCACAGCACTCATGCTTGCATGTGAATATCCTTCGCTACCTTTAGTAGAGTTATTGGCCGAAGGTGGCGCGGATGTAAACTTCAGAGCAGGCAGCGGGGAGACGACTGTTTATTACCTGTTGGCGAAAGCTATTAGTAATTTCGGCAGAGGAATGAGTCAGGATCTAAAGGATGTGGTAAAAATACTACGAATCTTACTTGCAAATCAACTGGATGTAAATGCTGCTGTTGATAATGAGGGCAACACTGCCCTGAACCTGCTTTGCCAGGCCGGTTACCTGGCAGATCTGAATACGATGCTGGCTGAAGAGCTGATTGATGCCAGGGCCGATATTAACAGGCCCAACCAGTCAGGCAAAACGCCTTTGATGTCATTTGCCCAACTTGGTAAGGAAATTAAATATAATATCGCCGAATTGTTGCTGGATAATGATGCTGACACTACCTACGTAGACCAGTTAGGAAATACGGCCTTGATTTATGCGGCTGGAAATTCTGATCAGATGTCGGGTAAGAGGATAGTCTCTTTGATTCTGGAGAAGGACAAGTCAACACTGAATACTGTAAACAATACCGGTCAAACCGCCATGGACGTCGCCATCCAATATAACAACGAGGCTGTGGTTAAACAACTGATGATATAAAAGAACGAACTTATGGATAACATGTTTTTGAATGCATGTAAAAATGCACAAAAGGGAATTGTACAAGCTTTTTTAAAAAAGGGAGATATTAATTTAGATAAGCGTGATAGCTTAGGTAATACTCCTTTATATTATGCCTGCAGTAAAGGGGCCAAAGATATTGTTATGCTGCTCATTGATGCAGGCGCTGACGTAAATTTAGCCAACAACAGCAGCGAAGTTCCAATACATGTTGCCGCTCGCAGCAGCAGTAAAGAAATTATTAAGCTACTTGCAGATGCCGGAGCTGATATCAATTCCGCCAATAACAGCGGGCAAACACCTCTGTTTTATGCCGTGTTAGCCTTCAAAACTGAAACCGCCCTTTACCTTATCAGTATGGGTGCCGATGCGTCAGTTAAAGATAACGCTGGTTTCAACGTGCTGGATCATGCTACGGCTAATGGTATGCGCGATCTGATCACTGCCATCTCAAAAGGCGGTGTAGCACAAAAAGACGACTCTGGTAACACACCCCTGCACCAGGCAGTTTATAATAACCAAAGTGAAACTGTAAGAATACTTCTGCAATCTGATGCTTCAAATGTAAATGAACTGAACGATTCCGGTGTAACTGCTTTGGTGTTGGCTGTAAACAACTCTAATATTCATCTGGCCGAACTGCTGGTTAAAAATGGATCGGATATAAACCTGCCCTTGTTAAACGGCAACTCCGCCCTGCATTATGCAGCCGGGATAGGTAACCACCACATAGGCAAATTGCTTCTTGGCGCCGGGGCCGAAGTAAATTCACGCAACAGTTTCAGTGAAACACCTTTGATTGTAGCTGCACAATGCGGATTCAATGATTTTACTGCACTTTTAATTGCAAGTGAAGCAGATGTAAATGCAGTAACTAACGAAAGCCGCAGCGCCATGGACTTTGCTAGCGAGCGCGGCTATACTGAAATATTAGAACAGCTGTTAATGGCAGGCGCTGATGGAAAGTAATTCAAATCGATCAGGTGCCCTGCTTTGTTTTATATTCAGTTAGTTTTGCAAGAAGAGGCGCTTTATGTTCAAGTGTGAAGGAGACAAATTTTTCTTCTTTTATTGCTAAACGCACTACCATGGGTAGCCAAGGATAAATCTTGCGGGCAAGAATTTCGAAAGTTGAATCATCTTGTGCAGCAGTCAGGGCCTTATCGGCATAGGGTTCAATCTTAGGCCAGTGTTCAGCGATTACAGGCCCCATAGCACTGATAATTTTCTTAGAGAAGTCGCTACTGTCAGCGCCGTTGTCGTTACTTTTGAAAGATGGCAGCATAGGATTTTCTTTTATGAACAACTACTTTTTATAGTTGTTTTAATCCAATGCATATTATCATGTTAAAACCCCACATTACAACAGTTGTCCTGCAAAATAATTGTTGTCTTTACTAACTAACTGTTATCCCTGCTAAAAAGCGCATTCGAAAGAGGCCGCATCACGATTTATGTGATACAGCCCCGGTTATACTAAAATATGTCTTACTTCTTTGGTGCGGCGAGCAGACCAGGATACAAGACCCCGTCTGTTTTTAAATCTAAACCAAGTAATTTTGCAATCAGCGGTGCAATATCTTCCTGGCCCATAAGAGGTACAACGGTACCTACTTTAATGCCGCTCCCAAAAGCAACAAAGCCAGTTTGGATCTCCTTGAAATCTGTAGGCAGGTATCCGTGGGTACCTCCACTTACAGGGGCAAGCATTTCGCCCGCAGCGGAAGCCCCAAAACTAAAACCCTGATATGCTGCTAATGCAAGCATGGCATTTGGATCGCCCTGGGCTTTGGTTAATGCTTCTTTATTTAACACATGGAACATTCTTTGAATACCTTCTGGTAGTTGTTCAAGTCCTTTTTGTACTTTTTCCAGCGTTTTTTTATCCTTTGGATCACGAAGGTGCAAAAAGGCCGAGCCCCCGCTTTGCTGAAAATACGCTTTCCATGAATCCTTGTTGGCATCATCATACAAACCCAATTGTGCCAGCATCACATTTGGTTTGAATTGCGTATGAATGTCTACAAAACCGTGATCACCCGTGATAATAAATGTGGTGTTTTTCTTAATTCCGGCGGCTTCCGCAGCATCCAAAATTGTTTTGATAGCAACATCGGCGCCCACAATTGCAGACCTCACTTTATCGCCATCACGGCCTTGTTCATGCTCAAAATGGTCTAGCAAGGCGATGTGCACAGCCAGAAACGATGGTTTATAACGTTTTAATATGTAAGCTGCCATCCTCGACTTATTCTGATCACTGGTAAAAAAATCAACCGAAGCACCATACTCGCCAAATTTACCTACGGCAAAATCTTCAATTTCCTTAAAAAGTTCTTTAGGGTTAGACTCTTGCGACATCGCCTTGATCTCATCCTTTTTCTCGCCCTTATCTTTTGGAAGGATTACGTATTCCGGTAAATTATAATCAATAGGCGCACCAACAGTAACCGGCCAGCTTACGCCAGCGGTGGTTAAGCCTTTTGCTTTTGCGGCAGTCCAGATAGTTGGTACTTTAATATCTTTATAGTACCAAAACCACTTACCAGAAATACCCAGGGGCTCAACAGGCGTATTATAATAAATACCGTGTTTTGCAGGCAGCACGCCCGTTATGATTGTAGTGTGCGAAGGATAAGTTACTGTTGGAAAGCTTCCCCTAACGCCCTCCGCATAAGAGCCTTTCTGCATAGCCTGACGAACGTTTACCATGCCCCATTGTGGATCGAGGTAAAATTCTGGTCGCAGACCATCAATGCTAATGAGCACAACATGTTGTTCCTGTGCACAAACATATCCTGCAGAAAGCGCAATAAATAGTATCGAAATAATAATTTTCTTCATATCGTATATTTTGAGACGAAGTTAATTTTACAAAATGCGTTTTGGGTTTTATCGTTATTAAGAAATTGTTAAGGAATAAAAAAGTTACAGGTACATAATTAGCCCATCAAATTTAATGATTCAATTTCCAGTTGTTATCATAAAATCCGGCATATTCAACTTCTCCGATACCAGTCTGCAGCATTTTTAACCTGTAAATCATGATGTCAGGGAAGCCACTGCCGCCTGCAAAATACTGGTTTGCATTCACGGCATTCATTCCCTCAATGCCACTTCCCGATATTACAGAAACAGAATTTGAGGCGCTTCCTTTTATTGGCCACACAAAATATGCACCAAGGTCGTCACCATTCCATGTTCTACCTCCTGCTCTTACCGCATGGCGGTTAATTTGAACTGGACAGTCGCTCAACAACGTTTTCCAGGCCGAGTTTGTAGAGGCATTTCCAATGAGTACAACGTTTCTGCCTGTGTATTTTGACATAGAATATTCTTTATCAGTGATAATATCAATCGCACCATTACCTCTGTAATACCAGCTTTCTGCATCAAAGCGTGCTTTGTTTAAGCTCCATTCATTTTCTTCAGCAGTACCTGATGTACCATAAACATAAACCATATTCTTGTTGAACCCCTCTTTAAAAGTACCATAACGATGCGGTCCTTTGGCCGTCAGCGAGGGTACCGGAGCAACAACCCATTGTGTTCCCTTTTTACGTATAAACAAACTGTCATTAATGCTTTTGGTTGTATATACTATAGTATTTAAGCTATCAAGCAGAATAGAAACGCGGGCATTATTTCCAAAATCAGCAAGTTTAACTTTAAGCAACTCTATGTTTTCTGTTGATCCTGTAATTCGTCCGGCTTTAGTATTTCTATGCAACCTGATCCTGCTATAATTGAGCGGAATAATTTGCTGATATACAGCCACCCAATGGTTAGATGAAGATATACCCGGACTAGCCGTTTTAAAATCAATATTGTTTACTCCGCTATCTGCTGCAAGCGTATGCCATTTAAAATAATTAAATAAAGGTTGCCAGTCTACACTTTGGTCTCCAAACCAGTGTTCACCGCCCGGATATTCATAGTAACTGAAATCGGGATGAAAGGAAGCAAGCTGATTCTTCATCTGCCTGGCATAATCAACAGAAACCGTCTTGTCTGAATCGCCATGCAAAACATATATTCCCAACTGCCTGTAATTAGTAGCAAGTTTTGGCACATCACTCTGGTTACTGGCACGAAGGAGCGTTTGCCCTATTAAAGAACCGCTGCTATCAGGAATCAAGCCATCCGCAGATCCATATCCCTTCAAAGTTGGATATCCTGAACATGGTGCAATTGCTGCCCATTTATCAGGATACGTAGCGCCAAGGAACCACGTTCCATGCCCCCCCATAGAGTGTCCGGTTAGATAGATGCGCTGGGGGTCTGGTTTGAATTCTTTTGTACCCAAGGCTAAAACTTCCAGCGCATCTAATCTTCCCCAGTCCTCCCAGTTGAAACCTCTTGGACGGCGGTTTGTAGCGGTAACAATATTTCCCCAGTCTTTAGACTGATAAGCTTTGGCCTGGCCTATGGCTTCTACCCCTGCTCCATGAACTGATAAGAATAATGCTGCACCTGGCACATTTGATCCTGTTTTAGGCGCAACTCCGTAGTACTGCAAACTGCCATCTATCGCACTTATGAAAGTATTGGTATATTTTTCTCCCGCACCAACGCTTTCTATTTTAATAGTTTTATTATCCAATACCTTTCCGTTTTCAACAAGGGATAAACTGTAATCGTTCATTCCCTTAGCCGCAGCAGCGGCAGTTCCAAAACTAAAAATAATCTTCCTCGTCGAATAGGCAGGGACCGAGGCCAAATTGCTGATCGTTTCTGTACTGCCTGATTTGCTAACCAACTTTAATTGAGTAAGCTGTTTACCAGTGGTATTGATCACAACAACAGCTGCCCTCAACTTAGCTTCACTTTTACCTGTAATGATATAAGGTACCGTAGCATCGGTAACATCTAATAATACGGGGCTGGCCGGAAAATTCAGGCTAGCAGAAACAGCCTGTCCGCGCACATATAGTTCATTAAGACCCTTTTTTAATTTTACAGGTATATTCATCCACCCTGAGCCATAAGGATCCCCGGCATGGAGCACGCCATTTACATAGACAGCGCTGTTTCCGCTTATATTCAGCAAACCAACTTTATCCTCATCAGCGTTATAGGTGAAGTAGACATAATTGGCAGCGGCGCGCCATGAACGCCTGAATTTACCGGCAGTATCTGCTTCTATTCTTGTCCACCTCTGCTCATTGCCCTTATCGTCCTTACCAAAAACGCTTCCTTCTTTAGGCTGATTAATCGTTTTAGTATACAATTGATAAGCTATTGCATCTGTATACATAGCCTCTCTGCCATAATGGGCACCTGTACTAACAGTCAGCCCGCTGGTAAAGTGATGGGTGCGCTGTGCAATTGAAAAGTTTGGGGACAAAAGTATAGCCAACAATAATGTTAGCATACCAGTATGAGTGGAGTTTCTTTTTGCAGATATACGGATCATATTATTCATCATTATATATTAAGGTTATTACCTTTTGTACTGAGAGCAATATAAACTATAAAACAAAATGTTGAAGAAAAATAACGTATTTTAAATAATACATGATAAGCAACCATCCTACAAGTATGTGTAATTCTTCAAAGGATGTAACCACAGCACTAAATAGATTATATATATTAATTGGGAAAATACACCTAAAAGTTGTGATCTATGCCGAACTTAAAAAATTTACCCGCAAAACATTCACTTGAACAGTACGTGATTGACGTTTCTATTAAACTACGAAAAGAGCATAATTTAACACAACAAGATGTCGCTAACATCCTTAATACAGGCAACGCGTTTATTGGTAATGTGGAAAATGTTAAACGTCCCGCTAAATATAACCTTAGGCATATCAGCCTGCTGGCAGAATTTTTCAAGATCTCACCGAGCGATTTTTTCCCGGAAAAAGCTTTCAAATAATATAAAATGTCAAACTTAACAATAAGGTGTGAATTCTAGCGTCTTATTATGGAGAGCGTTAATTTGAATAAGCGTTGAATGATCTGAATGATTGTTCAACGCTTTCTTTTTTTATCTGTGTTTGTGGATTAACCTTGATATCTTTCCATGCAGTATTTTCGGTTGAAATGGTTTCTCCATAAAATCATCCACACCTGCATTTATTGCTTCCTGCTTTTCGTGTTCAATAACTGAGGCTGAAAAAGAGATGATCGGAATTGATTTTTTATCGCCGATGAGTTCGGCCCTTATTCTCCTTGTAGCTTCAATACCATTCATAACCGGCATATGCGTATCCATCAGGATGAGGTCGTAATCAGAAATCATCAATTTATGAAAGGCCTCAAAACCATTTTCAACAACGTCTACTTTTACTTTCCAGCCTTCAAGCATTCTTACTGCTACAAACTGGTTGATCTTATTGTCTTCCGCCAACAAGACACGCACATTGGTAAAATCAATAAGTGTATCTGGCGATACAGGGATTGCATTCACAACCTGATCGCCCGGCTCATCTGTCAAATCAAATGTGCAATTGAAGGTAAAAGTAGTGCCCTGATCAAGAACACTTTCCACTTTCATTTTACCACCCATCAGTTCAACTAAACGCTTTACAATTGATAAACCTAAACCTGTACCGCCAAACTTTTGCCAAGTTTTGTCTTCAACCTGTTCAAACCGCTCAAATATCTGTGAAATTGAGGCTTCCGGAATCCCTAAACCAGAGTCTTTCACTTCAAATTCTAAAGTAGTAGAAGATTCTCCTTGCGGCACTGCATTCAATAACAATTTGATTTCGCCGGATTCAGTAAACTTTATCGCGTTATTAATCAGGTTCATCAAAATCTGCTGCAGTCGCAATGGATCTGCCTTTATTAAAGCAGGTACCTCGCCCCTCATCTCATAATTGAGATGAAGTCCTTTTTCTACAGCTAATGGGCGCATGGTATCTGCAATCGTTTTAAAGAGGGCAGATACGTCTGTACCTTGCAGGTGTAACTGGATTTTACCCGCATCAATTTGGAAACTTTCAAGAATATCGTTCACGATGCCCAAAAGTGCTGTTGAGGAAAACTCCATTAGCTCCATCATCTTATGCTGAATAGGATTCAATCCGGAAGTTTTTAGCAGGTTAGTGATTCCAACAATCGCGTTCAATGGCGTTCTGATTTCATGGCTCATATTGGCCAGGAAATTCTCTTTTATCATTTTGCCTTTTTTGGCTTCTTCAACAGCATGATAAAGATCGCTCTGGAAATATTCCAACTCCTTGTTTTTTTGTTCAATGTCCCTTTGATAGTTGATCATAGTAAGCAGGGAGTTGACTTTTGCATTGGTGATATGAAGATCAAGAGGTTTAAACAAATAATCTACGGCACCGCTGTTTAGTCCGGAAAATACCTCATCCGTGCTCATAGAGTATCCAGTCATTAAAATCACCACCACATTTTCAGTCAGCGGGTTTGATTTCAATTGATGGAGCAGGTCAAAGCCAGACATCACGGGCATCTTTACATCAATCAGTGCGATAGAAATATCTTCTGATATGCAGATTTTTAATGCATCGGCGGGCGAGTCTGAGGTAAGGATGTGGACGCCTGGGCGTTCTAAAACGTCTTTGATCAACTCCAGATTGCTTAGGCTATCATCGACAATTATGATGTTAATCGGTTTAGATGTTTCTGACATAGGAGTTCAGGTAGACAAACATCATACCACATAGGATGTTGGTACACAGATAACAACCCGCTAGGCGACAGAATAAAATATTTTTTTTAATGTATTTTATCGATTTAGATAGTCCAAACATAAATGTAAATCGTATTTTACTTACGCAGTAATATACGCGACCATGCACGAGTACAACACACGGTTAAACGGGTAGGTAGATCAGGGTGGGGAAAGACGAGGATGTAAATGAATTTGAATAAGCTATTGAAGTTATCAGTCGACTTAATCTGTACAGTTGACATTTATAATAAATTTGTAGACGTAAGTGATGCATCTTATGCTATACTAGGGTACTACCCGGAACAAATGCGTGGCCGGACGTATAAAGAATTTATATTCCTTCCAGATCTTCATGTTGCAGAACAGGAAGTTAATATACTGGTAACCAGGCGGCCGGACACACAAATACAGATACGATACGTACATGCTGATGGCCGGGTGATCCCCTTGTTCTGGAGCGTTCAATGGGATGAGGAAGACCAACTGATGTATTGCATTGCCCGGAACGGCCGGATTACCGAGCAAACCGAAACGATGAGAAGCTCACTTGAAGAATCAAACAAAAGATACGAATACGTAACCAAGGCTACTTCTGATGCAATTTGGGATTGGAATATTGCAGAGGGCACTTTATATTGGGGCGAGGGATTCGAAGCCATATTTGGGCATAACCGGACTGAGATACCGCTTGGCCTTGACTCATGGAAGAAGTTTATACATCCAGACGATGCTAACTACATTACAGAATCAATTGACTCAATTTGCAATGGTGAAGAAACAAACTGGAAAGAAGAATACCGCTACCAAAGGGCGGATAAATCTTACGCAGATGTGGTTAACCGCGGCTTTGTAATACGCGATGCGACTGGTAAAGCGGTACGCATGGTTGGTGCGATGCACGATATCAGCGAGCGAAAAAAAGGCCTTCTTGAAATGAAACAGGTAACCGAAGACCTCTTTAAACGTAACCGCGAACTGCATGAATTTGCCTATATCATTTCCCATAACCTCCGCGCACCGGTTGCTACCATAAAAGGCATCGCCACGCTGATGCAAATGGAAAAAGAAACACCCGAACCACTAAAGCCATATTTAACAAATCTTAACACTTCTATAGGCAAGCTGGACCAGGTTATTGTTGATCTGAGTAAAATTATAAGTGCTAAAAACAGGCCGGAAGATTAACAATATTTCATCACTACATACAGAAGGCCCCCAGTTATCAAATCTGGTGGCCTTCTTTACGGAAATAAATTTTATGCTAATTTCCTTTTTTATCTTTCTCTTTATTCAGGATTATCCATTTGTTGAGCGAATTATTAGGTGCTTCCAATAAAACCTTATAAAATTCAGAAGGGTATTTCTCCACATTTACCAGGGCATGTTTTTGGTCAAGTGGTACTTCGGTTAGCAAGTGATAGTCATCATGTCCCCCTGTTTTGAAGTTATTGGTAGTGGCTACCCATATTTTTACATTCCCGGTCTTTTCCAATGATTTCCAATTGACGTCGATACTGCCATGAATATAATTTACACTGGCGCCGGCTATTGAAACAGGACCGATTAATGGCGTACCGTCGATCTCCTGGGTTACATTTTTAGGCAGTTCAAGATCCATAAAGCGGGCGATAGAAGGCATAATATCAACCACAGCCGGATCATATATATACGTATATGTATTTAAACTTGGATAATTAGTAACCATCCATGTGGAACGCTGTCTGGGCGTTTGGTAGCCATGCCCCTTTCCATCAGTCTCTGTCCGCCCATGATCTGTAGTAACAATTAACAGCCAGTCTTCTTTAAATTTCTTTTTGCGGTAATTGATTGCATCATAAATCCGTCCCAGCTGATTGTCCATTTTTTTTATCGCATCATCAAATTGCGGGCTATCACCATGCCTGTGACCCATATCATCTGTAAATTCCAGATATACCCAGGAAAGGTCTGGCGCATCCTTTTTAATACTGTTTGCCGCGTCGTTTACAACCTGCTCATCAATCTTGTGCATGTATTCCGATTGCCTGTCATGTTTAAAACGAATGGTATCAAGCTCGTAACCATCAAAGGCATAATCAACTTTAAAGTTACCTGTAGCCGCCAGCTTATCTCCAAGTAATTTGGTACGGTTATCTGTCCAGCTGGAGAAAATTGCTGTTTTTTTATTTGGATACTGATTTTTGAAGATCCTGAACAAATGCTGGTAATTGTAATTTGGGGCTTTGATATCATTATCAGGCACATTGTGTTTATTTACCCAGGTACCAGTTAATAAGCTGTTATAACCTACTGCCGAAATTGTTGGCGTTTCATTATATGTTCCTTTATCGCCGCCTACGTGCATCCGCGTATAACTACCTTCCTTTACAATCCTTTTCACATTTGGCAGGTCGAGCCTTTCCAGTGCGTCTGCAGAAATTCCATCTGCAATAATATAAACAGTTTTCTTCACCTGTTGCGCCAGCACTGGTAATGTCGCCAGCAGCATGCATGTTGCAAATATTCTTTTGTACATATAGATAAAATTATTGCCAGTTATAATAAATCATTTCCCTTTCGCTTGTTCCATCTTCATAGAGGTCTATAATAGTATAAGCAGGGGGAAATTCATCCAATACCCCAGCCCACCAGTTACCAGAAACAGCACCACCACAATGGTATTTCACCCCAAGGTAATCCACATCATCAATATAATGCATATGTCCGCTTAAAGCAACCCTTACGTTTTTATGAGCGTAAAACAGATCTTTGATCTGCTTTACATCAACGTGCTGGTCTCCCAAAGAATAGCCGCCATGCATTGCCCTGCGCTGCGCCTCATATGTAATGCCCGTCACCGTTAAAATAGGCACGTGCGAAAAAATAAGCACCGGTGTACTTTCATTAGTTTTTTCCAGTTCCAGCTTGAGCCAGGCCAATTGTTCTTCACCAAGACCATAACCCGATATGTCTTTATAATGGTTAATGCTGTCAAGAGCTATGAATTTCCATCCGTTTTGGCTAAAAGAATAATAAGGCCCCGGCATATCCAGTTCCTTCATGGTCATTTTCTTTCCATACAGCGGATCATCCTTAAGGGCGTCGGCTTCTGCTTTAGGTGCATACCACACATCGTGGTTACCAATACAACTTTTTAAAGGTAGTTTGTTAGCTGCAATCACCTCTCTCCAGCCAGACCACAACGATTCTACATGTGCCTTGCCCTGGTTATTCATGTCCATGACAGAATCTCCCGAATTGATAATGAGCCCAGGTTTATCTTTCATGGTATTGATGGCCTGAATCACTCTTTTAAAAGCAGTTTTTGGCATCGTTTCGTTTAATAAATGTACATCCGTAATATGTGCAATCCTGATTGACCTTTTTACACTCTTACTTACTTTCTCCGCTGCAAATGCATCAAGTGTTCCTGTAGCCAGAAAGCCACCAACAGTTAAAACGGAAGCAGTTTTAAGAAAAGAACGTCTGTTATTTTTTTGAGTATTCATATAAATAGTTGCTATAGCTAAAAAGTGCCTTACCAGCCAAAAATTTGTTTAAGATTATTGTTTAACAGCACCTGTTGTTGAGGAATGGGCCTGTAATAGTACTTAGGTTCTTCAAAATTACGCGTAGCCGCATCAGTAACAATCGCACCTCCATTGGCACCATTTTTTAGAAACACGGTCGCGTCAGACCCAATGGAACCAGTTCTGTAGTAGATCAGGTCTTCGCCCAAAGCATTTTTTTCTTTTTGTCCTTCTGCTGGTATAGTAGCTGTTCTATCTATAAGAATAATATCTGCTACGCCATCACCTGTAAGGTCATATTTACCTAAACCAGCAAAGAACATTCCTTCAGGACTTACGGTAAGCAGTTTTCCAACCTTCCAACGCATAAGGTCATCGTACCTGAAATTTTCAAAAGCAAATTCCACCCTGCGTTCCCTTCTGATTTCAAAGATAATCCCTGCGTTTGATGCGTTAACATTGGGATACTGTTGTCTGAGTACAGGATCAATATTTGTAATAGCTTGCCCCAGGTCAAGATTTGGTAGGCCAGCGCGTTTTCTGGTAAGGTTAATAGACTGGTCTAATTGCTGTTGTGTGATTTTTCCCAATTCGGCCAATGCCTCAGCGTAAGTTAACAATACCTCGGCATAACGGTATACTGGAAAATCGGCACCATTCAATATGTTATTGTCTACGCTATTCACATAACCTTTTAACTGGTGGTAACCTGTGAAGTTTTTATTGAGGCGTTGTACAAAAGGTTTTGTTTCTGGGGCCCTTACCCACCCCGGATAAGCAAATGTTTGTGAAAGTCGCGGGTCCCTGTTTTCAAACTCCTTTACAAAACCAAACTGCTCATAATTAGGGATATCCGTATAACGGCTGCCGTCTTTCATCAGGTACGTTTGTAACAAACCCCTTGCCGGTGCCTGTTCATATTCGCCAAACACCCCGGTGTTTACATTTTGTCCACGCGACTTAGTAAGATCAAACACGTTGTTTAATATCACTTCCGGGTTGGACAGTAGATCCTGGCTTGAGAAAAGGGCTGCATAATCTTCATTCGGTTTACCTGTAGTATAAACAGAGAACTTTTTAGCATTCATAATTTCTGTCGACACGCTAACCGCTTTTTCGAGGAACTTGTCTGCTGTTGTTGACAGGTTTAATTCTGAGTGGTACTTACGAAAAGTACCTTCATATAAGGCAATACGAGAAAAAAGCGTACCTACTGCCCATTTCCCCGGTGTACCAGTTGGCACTGTTTCCCTTACGTTGGCAAAAGCAAAATCCAGATCGGCCATTACACTGTCCATAACCAATGCTCTTGGGTCGCGTGCTTTGTATAGTTCCTTACTATCAGGGCTCAAAGAACCCGAATACCATGGAACGTCTGAATAACGTTTTACCAAATTGAAATAAAGTTCTGCACGGTAGTAACGTGCCAGGCCGGCAAAGTGATTTTTAACCTCGCCGCTAACATTTGCTTTTGAATATTTTTCAAGAAAGTAGTTGATGTTACGCAAGCGGTACCATTCGCCACCCACTGCTGAGCTCCAGCCTGTGGTGATGTTTTGGGCACTTGTATTGCCCGCCATTACATTTTTCACTTCTACAGACCCTGTGGTAGAAGCATTATCACTGCTTTGGTCACTCAGATAAGTATTTCTGTCGGGCAGTGATAGTAGTCCATTTACATACAATACCAAATCCGCCTCTGTGTTGAAAAACAATTCGGGTGAGATGGTGGTCTGCGGGAAACGGTCAAGGTCGCCTTTTTTACAAGCAGCGATGAAAAGCACCGAGGCTATAAGGATGTACATATTTTTTTTCATGACGATTTTGATTTTGATATTATAAGTCGAGGTTTAAACCAATTGCATATTTTCTCATGAAGGGGTAAGCCATCGCGCTTGCTCCCTGATTAACTGCTTCTGGGTCAATGTATTTTTTGATAGACGAGAATTCGTAAAGATTATCAACTGATATGTACAACCGCAGGCGGTTCAACTTCAGTTTCTTACTGATCTGGGCAGGAAGTGTATAACCTACTGCCACATTTTTTATCCTCAGATAGGCACCGTTGAGCAGATATGCTGTTTGTGGAATATCAAGCCCCGAGCCATAATTAGCGTCGGCCAGCCATGATTGTAGCACAGGGTAACCGGAGTCTGTATTTGCATCGGCAAGGCCAGCAGCAAGATAAGAGGCAGAGTGCCTTGCCCTTTGTTCTGGCGAATCTGCTGTTGCCCTGTAATAATCGAGGTTCCATGGGTATACATTTGCATAAGGCTGCTGGTAAGGGCCCCAGAACAGGTAATTGTGCGGATAATAATCTCTTTTTAAAACCCCTTGTAAGAAAACTGAAAGGTCAAAGCCATTCCAGTCCATATTAAGATTGGCACCTATTGTATAGTGGTCCTGGCTATTGCCAATTACCTTCAGGTCTTTTGGATCGTTGGCACTTCTGCCTTGTTCTATTTTTCCATCACCGTTAAGATCCTTGTACTTTGGCCAGCCTGGCACAATACTTAGCGCGCCCCATGGTATAATACTTGTTTCGTCCAAAGCAGCAATTTCTGCCGCATTTTGGAACACACCATCATTCTCTAATCCCCATATTTCTCCTATTTCTTGTCCTACACGGTAGTTGGAAGAAAACAGGTTCTGATCGTTCTTGAATTTAGTAATAACCGCACGGGAGTCTGAAAGGAACAACTTGGTTTCAAAATTGAATGGTTTAGACGCCAGATTAAACCTGTCTCTGTATGTAACTGATAGTTCCCAACCTTTTGTTCTTAAGTCTGCTGCATTTTGTCGGGGCACTGTAGTACCTAATACAGCTGGCAATTCCTCTCCTGCCGTAAGCATTCCCGTTGTATTGCGCACATAATAGTCGTACGTAATGAGTATTTTGTCTTTGAAAAAACCAATATCAGTACCTGCGTTTATAGTGGATACTTTTTCCCAGGTGTAGGTTTGCGGATCGACAGATAAACCGGGTGCACTTGTAATAACCTGTTGTTTGCTGCCGTCAATCAAATACGGTGAAGAACCGGTTGGCAAGGCCTGCAGATAACCAAAATCACGTGCGTACTTATCATTGAGGCTTGCATTCTGATTGCCCAGACTTCCATAAGAAGCACGCACTTTAAAAGTCGAAGCAACTGCGGTTATGGGTTTAAAAAAATCTTCTGAGCTGGCAATCCAGGCAGCGGAGGCCGAAGGGAAGAAACCCCAACGTCTTGATGTAGGAAAACGCGATGAACCGTCATAACGACCTGTAGCCTCAAGAATATAGCGATCTTTAAACGTATAATTTAGTCTGCTGAATACACTTTTAGAAGCATATGCCTCGTAACTTGAGCCGATGAGGGCCGTTCCACTGGTAAGGCCAATGTAAGGCAGTGAAGAAGAAAGCAACATGTCCCTATAGGCGTCCGTTACTGGATAAGAATAGTCTTCCTGATTATAACCCAGCAAGGCACTGAAGGCATGATCGCCCAGGGTCTTCTTATAAGTTGTATATAAATTATAGGCGTTGTTATTTAGATAGCCATTGATTTCGTTTACTGAACCATTGCCCCCTTCTTCCCTTACATCATTCGGACCATAGCCAATTTTGTATTTCTTTGTATCTATGTGGGTTTTCCACAATTCCCTTTTGAAAGATGCATCACCGTTTACCTGTAAATCGCCATTCAGAAAAATTGCTGTTGCCGAAGTGATATTTTGGAAACCGAACATATTCTGAAGGTTACTTCCTCCGTCAGTTAAAGTTGCGGCCAGCCTTCCGGCGGCATTGTTTCCCCAGGTGCCATCCGGGTTTTTAACCACGTTAGTTGGCATGAGATAGTATATATCGGTGAGGTTAGCGCCCGGCTTAGCACGTTTGGTTTCATAAATATTGAGGTTGTTATCTATTTTTAACCACTTCGCTGGCGAAAAACCTAATTTGGAACGTAAACCATAGCGGTTCCAGTAATCATCTGTTAGTTTATTAAGGCCATTTTCCTTATTATAATTTGCAGATAAATAATAGGTAAAAGGCGTGCTGTTAATATTTGCGCCGCCTGAAAAGGAAAGTGTGTGGTCTTGGGAGAAACTTGCACTGTTGAAAAAATACTTGTACCAGTCATTGTTACCCATATAAGCCCATTTAGTAGGATCAGTTGGATCAACACGTGTATCAGGAAGAGAAGGATTATCGGAACGTTCCTTTGCCCATTTGTAGTATTCATCAGAATAATTCACATAGTCCCATGGAGTATTATCTGTAGACGTTTCCAGCACCCGCGAAAATATGTATGGGTCTGTAACAGGTGTTGCCAGTACCGTTGGCCGTCCCCATGAGGAGAAAGTATTATAACTCACAGTCTGATGACCGCTTTCACCTTTTTTGGTGGTAATCAGGATAACACCAAAGGCAGCTCTCGCTCCATATATTGCTGAGGAAGCCGCATCACGCAGCACAGTAAACGAAGTGATGTCTGAAGGTGTGAGCCTCAGCATATCATCATTACTTGTTGAAGGTATACCATCGATAACAATTAAGGGCGACCCGCCATTGATAGAGGTAAAACCACGAATATTAATATTTGGCACGGTACCGGGTGCACCTCCCGGGTAGGTAATATTCAGGCCAGGACTCAGGCCCTGTAAGGCCTGCATCACATTTGCCACTGGGCGCGACTCCAGTTGTTTACCAGATATCTGATCTACAGCACCTGCAATATTGATTTTTTTCTTTGTGCCAAAACCTACAACCACTACCTCGTCAAGATTGCCATAGTCTGGTGCTAATACCACATTTAATTGTGTTTGGCCGTTCAATTGGATTTCCTGTTCCTTATATCCTATATAAGAAAACACAACAATGGCCTGTGGAGATACATTCTCCAACGTATACTGTCCATTACTATTTGTCGAAATACCTTTTAACGTCCCCTTCACATGGACGTTTACCGCTGGCACAGGTCCTTTGGTCTCAGATTCAGTGACTGTACCTTTTAAATTAATGTTTTGGGCAAAACCAGCGCTTGCCGTGAGCAAGAGACAGACCATGTAAAACAAGGACCAATACTTCGTATTTATCCATGTAAAAAATAGTAGCTTTTTTTTCATATAACTTTAGTTTTAATGATGTGGCCAAATAATCCGAAATCTTTCGGACGCCGCTAAAGTCAGCTTATAATATTAATCAGAGGTTAATAAGAAATTAATAAATTATTTGAACGTACATTCAATCAATTAAAATAATTCGTGTAATATTCTAACTTTTCAGTAGTTTGCCAAACAGAAATAACAGCGATGGGAAGAAAGAGTATTAAGGAAGAAAGAAGGCAGGAAATAATAAAGGTTTTTTACAAAATAGCCAAGAAAGAAGGCTATGAAAACACTTCTATAGCCAAAATAGCAAAAGTGATGGATATTAATCCCAGCTTGATTATCCATTACTTTGAAACCAAGGAACAGTTGAGCCATGCATTAATTGACCATATACTGGACAGGTACCTGCTCATCTACATGATCAACCATAAAGGCGGTGTATTGCTTTCAGATCTACAGCGCACGGTAGAAATGCTGTTTTCTAAAAAGTGGAATCTACTATTTGACGATGGCTTATTTTATACATTTTATGCACTTTCATTCAGGGATAAGCGCATCAAGGTAAAATATAAAAAGATTTTGGATGAGCTACGTCTGGCCTTGGCTTCGATGATTGAGGAGTGTAACAAAAAAGGTCTGATTACTGTTGCTGATCCTGTAAATACAGCCGACCTAATTTTTGTATTGGTTGACGGTGCTTATTTTTATCTTTCACTTGAAACGGATAGGCAAGCCTATAATGAAAGGTTGACTTTTTATAAAGAGAAGACTTATCAGATTTTGGGGATAAGTCATTTAATCCTTCAACCCAACACTTCGACTTCTGAGCTGACGGGTTAAGGCGTAGATCCCGATAGCCATCCAAAGCAGGTTAGATGCGGCATTGGGCAGATCATTCGTGTCAACAGCAGTAGCAACAAGAAATAATCCACCAAAGATATTAAGCAGCTGAAATGCAATCGACTCTGCCTTGATGACCTTCATGCTCAAAAGCAAATAGCCAACCGTGCACAACACAACACCCAGCCAGCTAATACTTAATAATAGTATTTCCTTCATAATAGGATCGGAATTTCTTTACCAATCAGCCCAAGATACGCGAGATAGATAAAGGAAACATTAAATATATGTTAAGTAAATCGTGTCCAGAAAAAGGGGAGTGAAATTCATATATATTTATTGTATTCAATATAATTGCTTTATGAGATTATTTGCATGTATAATATCCCTCGTTTTCGTATCTGTAGTTAGCAAAGCACAAAGTATATATCCAGTAAAGGCAAAATTTAGCATAGGACTTGACGGCGGTTTACCGGTTGGCAGTTCAAACAACAGGTATAATATTATGACAGGCATATTTGTTCAGGAATCTGTACCAATTGTTAAAGCAATTCATATTACTGCCAACCTTACTTATAATAAAATAAAAGGGCGTAACAATATCGAAGAGCGTAACCCAAATGCGATTACTTATAAGTATCCGGATATTGATATGATAGCTGCCAAAGCTGGCATCAAATATTATATATCACCCGGGCTATACCTAAGAGGCGAAGCGGGTGCCGCGGTATTGGAATCAACGATAGGGTTTGTATATGCACCACAAATTGGATATGAATTCCCCATTAACCTGGCGCATAATATTGATGCCGCATTTCGTTACGAAGGAAGCAATCACTATGGGAGTGAAGGATATGGCAGTATCAGCCTTGTATCAGTAAGGGCAGCTTATGTTTTTTAATAGAATAACTTAACGTTGTATTGAATCTTATCAATCGGGTTGCAAAAGATATTAGACCAGAGTTAGAGCATAAAAGATAGCGTTTTACTTAAGGCTACCAGCAACAGATGAAATGTTAACAGACAGAAAATGAACCTTGTAGAAAAACTTTTCAAATCACAGGCTTTAAGGGCTCAATTTTTGAAGGAACCAAACTTTATTAATTCATTTATATATTAAACCAGTTACTTATTTCATGAAGCACACTTTCAAAGCATTTACCGCTACCCTAGCTCTTGCGTTACTTTTATCCGTTTCCTTATTCTTTCAGTCCTGTTCAGAACCTGCAGACAAGTTTTTTGGTGTGACTGTTTTAAACACAAATACCATAAGCGATTTCGGCACACCGATTCTTGCGAAACATATCAGTGATGAAACATTGGAATTTCCAGATATCCCTTCAAGTAAAAAGAACGGTGATGAGGCGGTAAAACATGTGCAAAACAATATTCTATACATGGAAAAATCCCTTAAAGATATCAAGGCCTTATCCGCTGGTGATGATAGCAGGAAGAGTATCAAGGAGAAATCGCTCGCCCTCTATGAATTTGTGATCCCCGTATACAAGAACGAATATACTGCATATGCAAAACTATGTGACGGCAAAGCCCCGCAGGCACAGAAAGATGCAATCATCAAATCAATTGAGCAAAAATACAATGCAGGGTTTGAAGCAAAATATGGCGCTTTACTTGCTGATGGAAAAGCTTTCGCAGCAGAGAACAACATCGATGTAGACTGGAAATAAAACTGATATCATTTAGACAATTTGCAACATGGAATTTTATAGAAACAAAAAGAAATCAGTTAACCTGATACTGATTTGTACTGGCATATTTTTAGTGCTGATAGTTATATTTTTATATAGTATCGGCATTTTTACCGATACCGTAAGCACAAAATTAGCCGCCATATCTGGGGCACTTAGCTTAGTACTAGGGATTATCATCATCAAAAAGTTAATCTCATTAAGAGACACATCAGCTTTAGTGATACTTAGCAAAGAAGGGATTATTGCT
>Ga0247816_10000097_pt1 | contig 48059 bp, 41 predicted proteins | sample UWRJL209509C1_FD_179930 | JGI IMG/M metagenome (GOLD analysis project Ga0247816, IMG submission 179930) | Plant litter microbial communities from Arlington Agricultural Research Station in Wisconsin, United States - UWRJ-L209-509C-1 | ecosystem: Environmental > Terrestrial > Plant litter >...
AGCCGGGTAAAAAACTAGTGGGATTTACTGCTGAAATAATATTAAGAAGCAATACACACAAAAGCCAAATTTACCAGTTGATGAAAAACCTCTACCGACTGGACGTTTACTTCGCGATAAGCAATATAACTAAAGAAAGGGCGGTGTTATGTCTGGCTAAAGACTCTAAACTGCGTAGGAGACATTCCCGATGCCTTGCGGAAAGAACGGCTGAAATATGAATAATCCGCATATCCTAGTTCGATAGCGATCTGTTTTACGTCAACATCGGTATGATAAAGTAGGCGCTTGGCTTCGGTGAATATTTCCTGCTGGATCCAATAACTTACCGTGGCGCCGGTAATTTTTTTTACCGACTCATTTAAATAACCTAACGAAACATAAAGTTTTGAGGCGTATTCTGATGGGCTTCTTAGCGTGTGGCTATGAATTGAAAGTAAGTTTTTGAATTGGCTGGTAAGTTCATCAGGTCGTGTAGTTGAATTTACTTTACTTTCAACTTTTTTAAAATTGCTGGCAGCCATGGCCAGGAAAGTTTGCAGAAGGCTATTGATGACGGGTAAATAAAAATCGTTGGTTTTTCGTACTGTAAACTCTTCGCGTAATAAGGCAAGCAGGGCTGAATATTGCTTTAATTCATATTCTGACAGGTTATAAGCTTCTTGTAAGGTATCCCTATGCTCAAATACATTACGAAATTCCAGTGGAATAAGAGATGTATCTACTGCCAGGAACCATCCCTCGGCATCTTCTGTTTTGATTCGGTGATGGACTTGCGAAGGGGTGATAAAATAAAGCTGATGAGGGTTAAGAACAACGTTCTGTAACTCTATCATCAACCTGCCTGATCCATTTGTGAGCAGGAAAAAAATATAATGGTCGTCTCGGTGCGCACCGTCCAAGACCATTTCAGCTGGTAAGTTATCGTCAGATTTGAAAACCTTGATCTGTAGACCAATGTGAGTCTTTCGTTGTAACCGGTCTACAGGGATTACTTTCATTAAACAAAAATATCAATATCCCGCTAAATTAAGGAGTTTGTCGGCATTGCCGTGCGCAATCTTTTCAAGCTGATCTTGAGGGAGGTCAATAGCCTTTAAAAAATCGACTCCCATTTCGTTGGTACTAAAGGGATAATCAACAGAAAACATGATATTATCAATACCGAAAGTATCTAAAGCAATCCTTAGCGGTGGCTGTGTAAAAAATCCGCTGGTGGTTATATGCACCTGCTGGTGGAAAGTGTCTGCAAGCGAGCGTTGGTTGGCGCCTCCGTTGCCGGGTTTGAATGCCTTTTCGGATCTGGCCATCATCATTGGCAGCATTTCTCCCATATGACCTATAATCAGTTTCAGTTTAGGGTACATGTCAAATATTCCAGCATAAAGTAGCCGTAAAACATGTATTGCGGTTTCCGAATGCCAGCCCCAGCCGTAACATGCGATAGCTTCTGCCATGCCTGAGTGATTAGGAAGTCCACTATAGTATATATCCGCTACTGCCTTTGGCGGAAGACCGGGGTGCAGGTAAATTGGAACTCCAAGTTTTTCCGCTCGCTCAAGAACAGGCGCGAATTTTGGATGATCCAAAAATAGATCTTGCGTTAGCCCGCGAATCATTGCGCCGCGAAAATTGTATTCTTTTACAGCGCGTTCCAACTCATCCGCTGCTGCAACTGGAGCTGTAATAGGTAGGTGCGCAAATGCGGTAAAACGCTTTTCATAACCAGTAATTTTTTCGGCAATTAAATCATTATAACGCATTGCAAAAGCAGGTCCGTCATCGCTGTTTAACAAATTTGCCCCTGAACTATCCACTGAAAGTACCTGCATTGTTATACCATTATCATCCATGGATTTCAGCCGGTCGCCTGTTACATCGGCCATTTTTGGGGTCAACCGTTGCATAACTTCTGATTCTCCAAAACCGCCCAGCGCCCCTTTAGGAATTTTCGCTATCATTTCAGGAAGTGAAATGTGTTCTTCAAGTGTAACTATTCTCATTTCTTTGTTAATTGTTAAATATTCTTGCATGGCGGATCTTTCTTCCCATTATGCAATACAAAGAAACGCGCTTAATATTTATTGACATTGAACTATAACTGGCAGATACAGCACTATGCATGGCTTAATATTTTTAAATATATCTGTCATTATATAAAACTATTTGCAAATTGATGGGTGATATTTAGCATATTAAAAACACACACTAATAAACATTCATGAAAGAAAAGAATAATAACAGATTTGCAGGCATTGAACAGCGCGAAGCCTTTTTTCTGGATTTGTATAAAAAAGCTTTTCACAGTGTTGCCATCTACATCGCTCGGATGGGAGGTAGCCCTGACGAAGCGCATGATATTTTCCAGGATACGCTGATTATATATTGTGAGAAGTGACATCGGCGCAGACTGAAGTCATTGTGCTATTTAACACGCCATATTTTGCGTGACAGTACTCCCATGGTTATTACGAGAAAAACAAAAAATCCTATTGCAAAATCTTTATTGGCGTTGATCAAGGCGGCCATCATGAGTGGCCCTGTACCATAACCTGCAAAAAGTATCCCGCTGCCTACGGCTATCAACCTGCCTGCGGAAATGCCACCGAGCGGAAGTTTGAGTATTCCGATAAATAACGGCTGGGTAAAACAATAACCAATTGACATAACTGCCAGTAAACATTCTGCCAGCCACAAAGGCACATTCAGCATCATGGTGAAAAGAGCTGCAATGGTTAATGCCAGGCCTGAATAAAGGATCCGGATTACTTTAGCATCAAGATGATAACGCAACATCAGCAAGGTGGCGATATATCCAGGCAAACCAAGTATCAATAAAGCGGTGGCAATCTCATTTTCATTCAGTTTGTATTGTGTGGTAAAGTAATAACTGATCCATACAAACAACCCTGAATGAAAGACACCGGACAGAAATACAAAGGAGTAGATATTTTTCCCTTTTCGAATCAATTGCAGACCTGATAAGCCCTTAACCATATATTGCTGCCGGTAGTTATGAGCATGATTTTTATTGATGAACAAGGTATACAGAAACCAAATTCCTGCGGTCAGGATCCCAGTTACCTGATACAAATATCGCCATCCAACAGATTCATTCAGCCATCCGCCGATGCTTGGCGCGAAAGTCATGCCTGTTGCCAGATATAAAATAATCGCTATCATATTGATAAATGATTTTTTTTTATCAACTGATCTGGTGGCTATAATAAGTGCGGCGGGTAACATCGTTCCCGTTCCCAGGCCTGTTAGAACCCTGCATAAAAGGAAAACTTCTGCAGATTTAACTGTACTTAGCGCCGCAGAACCTAAACTCATTGCAAGTAGCGACAACGAAAACCACTTATCTGGTTTTTTAATTGTTGAAGGGAACAGTACCATTCCCGCTGCTGCGAAGGCAAATGGAATGGCAAAAGCGGGTATTGACATTTCCAGTAAGGTAGAGTTGAATTCGTTAAAATATCCAGGTATTAACGGCGCAATAAAGTAGAGCTGAAACATCAGTAAAAAACAGGAGGTACCTAAGACAATATTGAGAAACCAGGGGTATTGCGTGGTAACTGGTTTGCTTATTTTAAGGTCTAATGAATACGCATGCTGGTGTTTGTTTGATTCCTTGATCATCATATTAAAATCCGTTGTTAACCTGATCAAATTTAGATAAGACAGTCTGTATATACTTATTAGTTGAATCATGACAGTATTTAGATTTCTAATAAAACAGAAGTCGTGCGGTAAATGAGTAAACTCATTTGCCCCTCCATTCTCAACTGTAGCGCGGTATATAGCGGTCGATAAGTAATTTAGCTAAATATAGCGTGAGACTAAAGGTGATTTATTTTGGTAATGAACTGTATATTAGCGTCTTATTGTGTTGGCATATTATTGGATTAGTACGGTATGGACTTTAACAATAAAATGAACGTTATGAAAATTTTAGTAATCGGCGGTACCGGAAATCTCGGTTCAAAAGTAGTAAAACAATTGCGTGTACTTAACCACGACGCAGTCGCTGGCTCACCTTCTACTGGTGTGGATTCTTATACGGGTGCAGGTTTAGCGGAAGCCATGAAAGGCACGGATGTGGTGATTGACCTGTCGAATTCAGCTGTATACGACGAACAATCGTCTGTAGACTTTTTTAAAAAAATTGGAAACAACCTGATAGCTGCAGGTATTGATGCTGGTATAAAGCATCAGGTAACGATATCTATAGTGGGCAGCGACAGGATGCCAAACCTTGGATATCTGAAAGGCAAATTAATACAAGAAGAGATTGTGAAAAACTCTGGTCTTCCGTACACAATTATCCGCAGTACCCAGTTCTTCGAGTTTGTACCTTTCCTCATTGCCGCAGCAACGCAAGGCGATGTAGTCTATGCACCAGCAGTGGACTTTCAGCCAATTGCAGTAGAAGATGCAGCAAGTCTGGTCGTGAAGTATGCACTGGGCCAACCTTTAAACGGAACTGTTGAAATTGCCGGGCCGGAACGTAAGCCAAAAAGCGACTTCATCGAAGACTATATCGGCAGTGCCGACCCTTCTAAAAAGGTTATTGCAACAGGAAAAAATGAATATTTTGGTGCTGAGGTGCCAAAAGATGGACTGGTACCTTTAGGAAAGGTCACACTTGGCAATACGCGTTTCAGCGATTGGCTAAGTAGTCAGGCTCTGCCTGCCTGAAGAGCGGGTCAAATTACGTAAATATCATATTACCAATATAGTAACCGGACGGATATGCTTTAATTCAAATTAAGCTTGACATTGCAAATCTTTTAATGCAACTTTGATGCGAATTGAAAAAGCAGAGTAAAAATATACGCACTAAATGCTATCAGCTAGGATCTCTGCTGATAGTGATGCTTTTTCTCTCCATTTCAGTTATCCAAGCTTTACATAGTCATAACCGTCCGGTTCAGACCGAGCAGGGCACGAATGATGAGGACACTGTGTCGGCATCAGATCAGTGCCAGCTGTGCGACTACTTTACACAAAAACAAGGTAAACAGTTATTCCTTTCGTATGCGCCGGTATTGGTGCTACCTATTCCGGAGCCAATTTCGTTTAATACCAGGATTTTTGTAGGTAACTACAAATTTACCCTGCAGGGCTTTACCAATAAAGGCCCGCCCGTACTGATTGCCTAAGCAATCTTTCTCTATTTGACAGATTTCTTTTGCTGGGCGTACTCCGGTAGCTCAGTATCATCCTCAACGATTTCCTTTTTATTCATTTAGCGATTGCCCCTGCAATAGTATGCTTCATTTTTTAGCATATGGATTGCAATTGTGGCCCTATCGCTATAAACTTCATAATTAGTGAAGAAACTTTTTATTGCAGTACTGCTCCTCGTTCAGGTTTTGGAAACGATGGGGCAAGGACTTACTTTGTCCGGAAAAATTACGGACGCGCAGCAGCAACCACTTAAAGGGGTGTTAGTTACCCTCAATGCAAGAGATAATAAGGCGCTTACTGATGCAAGTGGTACGTATTTGTTCAGCGGTTTGCCCGCAGGTAATTATGAGTTAAGGGCAAGTTTACAAGGTTTTAAGGAAACAACGATGAGCCTTGTACTTAACACTTCCAGCATACAGGTGACGCTAATCTTACATCCGCTACATCATGAATTGAAGGAGGTGAAGATAAAGGACAAACATGTTGAACGGCGCAGAACAGAGGAGTCGCTCAATGTGGAGGTGGTAAATGCCGACTTTATCCAGCGGAACCTGGGCGGGAGCCTGATGAAAACATTAGAACGCTTGCCAGGCATTAAAACTATCGGCATCGGCTCGGGACATTCTAAACCACTGATACGTGGACTGGGTTTTAATAGGGTAGTAGTGGTGGATAAAGGAGTAAAACATGAAGGTCAGCAATGGGGCGCCGATCATGGCCTGGAGATTGACCAGTTTGCGGCTGGCGAGGTTGAGCTGATTAAAGGCGCCGCATCTTTTGTCTACGGCTCGGATGCAATTGCGGGGGCAATAGACATTAAACCAGCGGCCCTGCCGGCAGCCCATACACTTGGAGGATCGGCAGACCTGATAGGTAAAACAAATAACAATTTGTATGGCGGCTCGGTAAACCTCTTCGGGCGTAACCAGCATTGGTTTTTTGATGGGAGGGTAACTTACCAGAATTATGGCGATTACCGCGTACCCGCCTCTCAGGTTTATGTATACGATTACGCTGTTAACTTGTATAAAAACAGGCTTCGTAATACCGCTGGTAACGAAACCGGGTTACACCTGAACACGGGTTATGTGAATGACCATTTCCGTTCTGTTTTTTACTTCAGCAATGTTTACAGTAAAAGTGGATTTTTTGCCAACGCACATGGACTGGAGCCCCGGCGGGTGGACGAAGAAATGCACGATCAATCCAGTCGCGATATCCTGATGCCCAGTCAGGAGGTGAACCATTTTAAGCTGATTAACCACACGGAATATCAATTGGATGCACACCGACTGGAACTGGAACTCGGGTACCAGCATAATTTTAGACAGGAATTTAGCCAGTATGTAAATCATGGTTATATGCCACCGGTGTACCCGGCAGACTTGAAAATTCCGGCAAACCTGGAAAGGGAATTTGATAAACAGGTGTATAATGCCAACCTGCGTGACAATCTTATACTGGACAGGCATAACATCAAATTTGGTGTTAATGTAGAACAGCAAAACAATGGCATTTATGGCTGGAGCTTTTTGGTCCCTGCTTTCTGGCAGACTACAGCGGGGGCCTTTGTTTATGACAAGTATAAGCTTAGTGAGGAGGTGCTGCTACACGCTGCGTTAAGATATGATTATGGCCAGATCCATATGTTTGGTTATCAGGACTGGTTTGCCTCTACAACAACAACCAATGGCGTTACTGTTGCTGAAAAGTTAACACGCGCAGATGAGCTTAGCCGTACTTTTAATAGTATGGTGTGGTCGGCCGGATTAAACTATAACCCGGAGGGTAGCTTTAGCCTGAAAGCGAATCTTGGTAAAAGTTTCAGAATGCCTATTGCCAAGGAACTGGCTGCCAATGGAGTAAACTACCATTACTTTAGTTACGAGCGCGGTAATCCTGGTTTGTCCCCCGAGCAATCCTATCAGGCAGATTTGACCCTTGCCTGGACGGCCGATTGCTGGTCGGTTCAGCTGAGTCCCTTCTATAACTACTTTCCAAATTATATCTATCTGAACCCTACTGCCGGTCACGACTATTTTTATGGTGCAGGAAATCAGGTATTTGAATATGCACAAAGCAGGGTGATGCGTTATGGTGGCGAATTGCAACTAAAATATCAGCTATTAAATAGCCTGAGTACGGAGGTGCTGGCAGAGTATCTGTATGTGAGGCAGCTATCTGGCGATAAAAAAGGATACACGCTTCCTTTCTCGCCGCCGGCATCTGCATTGTTTAACCTTACCTGGTCGCCAAAGCTGAAAGGCCGCTTACAAAACAATTACCTGTCTGTAGATTACCGGCTTACTGCCGCGCAGGACAACATTGTGCCGCCAGAAAAGAAAACCCCAGGTTATGGCTTAATTAACGTGCAGGCGGGAACAAAGATCCGTATTGATAAACAGCCTTTGATGATTAGCCTGCAGGCCCAGAACCTCCTTAATACCCGGTACCTCAACCACACCAGTTTTTACAGGCTGATAGAACTGCCTGAGGCCGGGAGAAATCTTATCCTTTCGCTGAAAATCCCTTTTAATCTGCATTGAGCCGCACATTAAATCTTCAACAATTAATCAATCATAAAACACAACACTCAACATTCATGAAAACGAAAAGAAATATTTTGGCTTTTTTGCTTTTTGCATTGTGCTTTACCGCCTGCAGGAAAGACAATGATGGCAATCCTGAATTAGCCCTGCCAACCATCAGTAATCTGGAAATTGGGCTCAATAACAACGAAACAGGCGTAATTGGAAAAGACTTCCATTTTAACGCCGATATATTGGTGTCAGGCAAAATAGAAAACGTACAGGTAAAAATACTGCCGCGTAGCGGAGAAACCTATAGCAAGGTATGGAGCCATGAAATTACGTGGGATCAATACCGTGATGCCAAAAATACTACCGTTCATAAACATTTTTACATCCCTACAGACGCTGCTGAAGGTAAGTACGATTTTCTGGTTATAGTGAATGACCAGAACGGTACAAAACTGGAAGTAAAAAAAAGCCTGACTATCTATACAGAGGCCAATGCCCCGGAGTCAATTGAATTAGAACACTAAACATTTAAAATCCATAATAAATATGAAAAAGCCATTACTCTATTTTTTAGCCAGCGCTTTATTAGCTGTAAGTGCCTGTAAGAAGGACGGGGAAACAGAAATAGATACAGAATATCCGGAAATTGATATTACAGGTGTAGCTGCCTTCCCTAAACAATGCAGCCAGGTAAAACGCGGGGAAAAATTTGTGTTCCGTGCGGGCCTGAGCGACAATACTACACTGGGATCGGTAAGCGTAGACATCCATCACAACTTTGACCACCATACGCATAGCACAGAAGTAGAAACCTGTGGTATGGAGGCAGTAAAAACACCGGTTTTGCCCTTCCTGCTGATCCAAAGTTATCCTATCCCCCTGGGGCTTGGAAGCTTTGAGGTGCAACAGGAAATTACAGTTCCGGCAGAGGTAGATCCTGGCGACTATCATTTTATGATCCGCCTGACCGACAAGGAAGGCTGGCAAACGATTAAAGGTTTAAGTATCAAAATTATATAACATCATCATTAACCATTTCATTCAAAAATTATGAACACAAAAAACAATTTCAGGAGACTAGCAATGATCTTAACGCTGGCAGTGGCATTTACAGCTTGTAAAAAAGACAACGATTCTTCCACGCCTGAAGAGGATGTAACGGCTAAAGAACATAAATATGTTCGCGTATTGGTGAGTGACGAACTGACCAGTCAGCTTAATTTAGTGGATCCTTTTGCTGGAACTGTTGCCGCTTTTAATGGCAAATACCCCTTGGCTAACCTGTATGCTACCGCCTCTGGCAGGTACGCAGCAGTACTTTACGGCAGCCAGAACCTGGCAGAAATTTTTGATAGCGGCCTGCTTTCGCACGGTGACCATATTGATGTAGACCGTGCGCCTCAATGGAGTACCATTACGGCCACAAGCCTAAAGCCAACGCACTTTAAAAGCAAGGGTACAGAATCGTTGATTTTCAATGACGGCGACGGCACTTTAAGTGTTGGAAACGATGCGGATTTTAACACGGCCGGAGCAAAATTTGGTATGGTCAACGCAGGTTTGTTACCTCACCACGGTGCAATGACCCAATTTACTAACGGTACCTATGCGGTTACCGTTGCAGCAACGAGCGGGGCCTCGCCAAACCGGGTAAAGGTGATCAGCAAAACTGGTAGCCTGGTACATGCTTCTACGTTAGCAATAGGCAGTATTCATGGCAATGCAAGCGACGGAAATGTAGCTGTATTTGGCGGTTTTAGCAGTGCAGCTGCAACTTCGGGAGGTGTGCTGGTGGTGAGCGCAGCCGGAGAACAGCGTTTGATACCTAATCCGGATGGTTTTGGAGCTTTCCGTTTGGCAAGTATTTATTATGCAGAGTCTGCCAAAAAGTTTATTGGTTATGTGGCGACTAAAGGGGCCTATCTTATTGATGTTGCCGGAAATAAAATTACACCGCTGTATTCAGGGAATGATGCATTTCAATGCAAGGTGGATTATGCAGGAAACAACCTGCTGATATTATCGTTGGACGGGAAACTGCGTATTTACAACTTATTGACCGGGGCGTTGACAAAAGAAGGGACTGTGATGTCTGCCGTAAATTCAACGGATACCTATAAACCTGTGCTGGAAGCAACGGCAAAGTACGTTTATATTGCAGTTCCCTCTGCAGGTGAAGTGCAGCAAATCGATATTGAAGATTTTAGCAAAGTAACTAAACATAAGGTTTCATCGAGGCCGGTAAGGCTTACGTTGCTGGGTTTTGAAAATAGTGCTGGTCATAATGATTAATGCCCTGGTTTTTACAACTATCTTATCTTGTGCGGTTTTCGGTGGTGAAAAAAAAGCAATACTTTGGCTTTAATCGAATGCGGAACTGAATAATGTCGGTTTATTTGGTTCTATTTCCATAAAATTTACGGATTTAAGGCTGTCTATTGTTAATATAGATTGTAATATGGAGTTTTACCTAAATAATAACGCGGTAAATGCTTGGTTGACCAACATTATTTGCTGATTTTAATTAACAACCACACACTAAATGAAAAGACTGATCCTAATTTTAGCAATTGCTGCATCGACCATTACTGCAAAAAGCCAGATTCTTAAAAAAGTAACCTGGAGTTATGCTGCGAAAAAAACCAGTAAAACTGAAGCTACTGTATACTTCAAAGCTACTATTGATGAAGGATGGCACGTATATTCACAAACCGTAAAAGATGGTGGGCCAATCAAAACTACATTTACGTTCCCTTCGTCTAAAGAATATACTTTAGTGGGTAAAACGATAGAGCCAAAACCAATTACCAAATACGAAGAAACCTTCTCAATGAATGTAAGCTATTTTGAAAAAAGCGTAGTTTTTTCTCAAAAAGTTAAGTTGAGTGGTGCAAAGGCTGTAGTTAAGGGTACGATAGAATTCATGACTTGTGATGATAAACAATGTCTGCCACCGGAGGAAGTTACTTTCAGCATCCCCGTTAAATAAGATTCAAGATTATATCATTGGTGGATGCCGTGATTAGGTAAATAAATAATAGTTAATAATGAGGCATTCCGTCAATTGATTGGATGCCTTTTTTGTTTGTATATAACAACAGGATTTTCCTGATCAGCAGCACGCGGCCCGATGCCCACAGCACTGCGCTGGTAAAAACTGACATGTGATCTTCGTTTATTGACATTCTTTGGGATAAGGAAGAGGCTAAGTTTGTAGAAAAAAAAGATGTCGGTACAAAAATTAAAAACGCTGGCTGGAATCAATATTCCCGATAGCACAATAGCTACCCAGGCTACAGAATTACTTTTAGAACATGGAACTGAATTTATCTATAATCATTCATTACGTGTTTTCTTATTCGGCTCGCTCAATGGACAACGTAATCATAGGGCGTATGATCCAGAGCTGTTATATGTGAGTGCACTGTTTCACGACCTCGGGTTAACACCCCATTATAGCAGTCCTGATCTGAGGTTTGAAGTGGATGGGGCCAATGCAGCAAGGGACTTTCTTAAAGGACACGGCCTGCCTAAAGAATCATTACAATTGGTATGGGACACGATTGCCCTGCACACTACCATTGGGATTGCCGAACACAAAGAGACAGAAGTTGCGCTGCTGTATGCGGGTGTAGGCCTGGATGTGATGGGAGAAGATTATGAAAATCTAAGCGTTGCCCACCGGGAAGAAATTATTGCGGCATACCCTAGAAATGATTTTAAAAACAAAATTATTCCAACGTTTTTCTCGGGCTTTGAACATAAAACGGATACAACTTTTGGCAACATCAAAGCCGATGTTTGCGCATTTATGATCCCGAACTTTCATCGCAAAAACTTCTGTGACTGCATCCTGCATTCGCCCTGGAGTGAATAGAGACAGGTTTTAAGGTATATAGGTATCTATGTATCATGATATGTAGATACCTAAATATATGTATGTTTCTCGCTATTTTATATTTGATATGATGAAATGTGGGGGGGAAATGAAACTATAAAAGGAAAATTATTAATTTTATAGTTATGAAAAGCAGTATCTACTCCCTTTGTTTTACGATCGCTATTTCCGCATTGCCATTCACCGCGCGGTTACAAACTAAACCTGCTGAGGCGAAAGCCTGGGTCAAGACTTCGAATCAGTACACGCAGATGCTGGTAGACCTTGATAAGAAGTATTCTCCAGAATACGGATCCTCACAGGGATTAGCTGAGTATGATAATGACATTTCGGTTCCAACCCTGGCCAATCAGATGGCCGAACGTAAAGAAGAACAGGCACTGTTGGTTAAATTTGATGCTGCACTTAAAACAGAAAAAGATGTGCCGGTATTCCAGGACCTTAAAATTCTGATGGATCATTTAAAGCTGCGCTTTCGTGAGCAGGATTTTGAATTGAAAAGTAAGGTGCCATATTACAACGGGGCATCCATCATTTATAGCGGACTGGAAGCATTGCTGGACGAGCAAACCGCAGAAGCGCGACGCGCGGCAACGATAATCAGGATCCGCAAATACGCCGGACTGGAAAAAGGTTACAGACCAATTACCTCAATCCTTCAGGAACGCGTGGCACAGCAGATTGCTAAAAAGGATATGGTTTATCCATCTAAACAAAAGTTGGAAATAGAACTATCCCGTAATGCCAGCATAATGGGCGGCATACCTGAATTGTGTAAAAAATATAAACTTACCGGTTGGGAAAAACCTTTTGCAGAATTAAAGAAACAGGTAGAAGCGTATGACCTTTGGGTACGAAAAAATATATTAATAAAGGCCCGTACAGCATACCAGTTGCCTCCAGAAGAGTATGCCTTAAACCTGGAATCCGTGGGTATTACTATTCCTCCTGCTGATTTGGCCAAAGTGGCCCACGCTGCTTTCACTGATATTCAGCAACAAATGACGGCTATAGCTGCAGAGATAGCCAAAAAACGCAATATGCCATCTGCAGACTACCGGGATGTGATGCGCAATCTGAAAAAAGAACAGGTTCACGGAGATTCTATTATCCCGCTATATCAGCGAAATCTCAAAAACATCGAAGAGATCATCCGCAAGCAACAACTGGTAACTTTACCTAGCCGCCCCGCTATCATACGTTTAGCAACTGCCGCGGAAACTGCGCAATCGCCTGCACCGCATATGGTCCCGCCGCCCTTTTTGAACAACACAGGACAGCGTGGTGTATTTGTTTTGCCACTGAACATGCCTGCGGCACCTGGCGAAAAGGTTGATGCATATGATGATTTTACTTTTGAGGCTGCATCCTGGACGCTGATAGCCCATGAGGCCCGCCCCGGTCACGAAATGCAATTTGATAAAATGGTAGAAGAAGGGGTATCCAATGCGCGTTCGCTTTACGCCTTTAATTCTACCAATGCCGAAGGTTGGGGCTTGTATGCTGAATACATTACACGTCCTTACATGCCATTAGAGGGACAACTGGTATCTTTAGATTACCGCTTGCTGCGCGCTGCCCGTGCGTTTCTTGATCCGGAATTGCAGGCTGGGACGATGACGCAGCAAAAAGCGATGGATATTTTAATGAATGACGTGGTGCAGTCGCACGCAATGGCCAGTCAGGAAGTGGAACGGTATACTACAAAAATGCCAGGCCAGGCCAATAGCTACTTTTTTGGCTTTACCAAGATGATAGCGCTACGTAAAGATACCGAAGCGGCATTGGGCGCTAAATTTAATGCTTTGCGCTTTCATGATTTTATCTTGTCGCAGGGGCTGCTGACCCCAGCGCTGATCAGGGAAGCGGTCATGAAGGAGTTTATACCGGCTGAGATAAAATAAACAAGGATGGATGGCCCTCTGGCCATCCATCCTTGTTTATTTTGCATCGGCTTTAAAGTTACCTCCATCTACATCTTTTAGAAAGGTAGTGAGGGCACTGAAGTAACGTTGCTGGTCGTCGTACATGGCCATGTGACTACCTTCGGGGCATAAATAAGTGCGGCTATTTGGTAGCAGCCGGCCTTCTTTCTTCATGCTTTCGGGGTTCATCTCGTCATATTGTCCGCCAAGGACCAAAGAGGGTACTTTGATATTTTTGAGTTTATCCCAGAAATCCCAGTTTTTAAAGTTGCCGGTAACATGAAACTCATCAACACCTTGCATTTGCACATAAATGGTTTGATTAGGTTTTTTGAATGCCCTCATCAAAGGTTCTGGCCATTTATCTATCGGGATACGACAAAGCACCTGTGAGTAAAGCTTGTTCATTAATAGATCGGTATATTGTGGCGATGTGTATTCTTTACGTCTGTCAAGCGAATCATAAACAGCCTTGTCCCTCTCTGTGAACAGCCTTGATTTAAGGATGGCAGTATAATCTACATAATCTTTCAGGCTGGCAGTCATGTTAGAAAAGACCGCGCCTTTTACATGCGATTGATATTTATCCAGATACTCCATAGCCAGTAAGCTGCCCCAGGAGTGCCCCAACAGATAAAAGTTGTCTAATCCCAAGCCTTTTCTTACCTGTTCTACCTCTTCAACATAACGTGGAATAGTCCACAAAGAGGTATCTGCCGGTACATCAGAATTGCCACAGCCAAGCTGATCGTAGTAATAGATTTCCATCCCTTCCTTTGGCAGGAAATCGTCAAAACATTCCAGGTAATCGTGTGAAAATCCTGGTCCGCCATGCAACAGTAGCACCTTGATTTTTCCGTCGCCAACTTTTTTGGTCCATACCTTGTACTTGCCGTCAACGGTTATAAGTTTATTGCCACCTGTTTTAATACTATCAGTTTTTATCGCATTTAAGGATGTATCTGTGGGTTTTGGGGAATTGCAAGCCATCAACATGGCGATCGCTGCTAAAAATAATATAGGTTTCATTGTTAGTATATATTATATAAAATACTCGTCTACCGTTTGATCTGTCAGCGCAGGCCAGTGCCTGGATAAAATATCTTCCAGCTGCTGAATTTCATTGCTGTAAACTGTCTTTTTTCGCTTACCAAAATAAAGGACATTTTCGATAGCCGGGCTGCTCTCCCATGCCAATTTTACGGCCCTGTCTGCCAGGTATTTTCTACAAAGAAATTCTGGAACGAGGGCAAAACCTTCTCCATTGGACATGCATCGTAGAATTGAACCATAGTAGGGGAGGACATAGTTTGGCCTGAACCCTGGCAATGAACCAAAGCTGGCTGTCCAGAACCTTTTTAGATGTTCATTACCAGCATTTGTAATATACCATTTTTGAACGGCTAACCAATCTTCAATAGCCTGACGCTGGTTGACGAGCACAAGCCTGTCCAGTTCGGTAGTATTGGTTTGACTGCCACATACCAGTACCATTTGCTCTACGGTGAATGGCGTGTAAGCAAGATGTTGCTGATGGCCCTTTTGCTCTGTTAATACAAGATCAAGCGCCCCATCATTGAGCTCCTTTAACATTTGTGGATACTCGCCAAACCTGGTGATCAGGTTGAATGGCAGTTTAGAAACGTGTGGCTCCAGGGTATGCTGAAACATCTCAAAACCCATTCCCACGCTCACCGTAGGTTTTACCAGTTTAGATCTGCGGTGAAAAATTTGTTCGGCCTCTTCGAGCCCGTTCATGTGCTCTATAATGAAATTGTAGAGCATAGTGCCCCGTTCGGTTGCCATCATTTTGCGGGTATGCCGCTCAAAGAGTCGGTAACCCGTATAAGATTCCAGCGCACTGAGGTGAAGACTGACCCCGGGTTGCGAGATTGACAACAGTTGAGCGGCAGCGGATAGCTTGCCAGCTTCATAAATGACTTTAAAAGTCCTGAACCATTCTAGATTTAACATTGCCTGTTGATTTTAAGGTCCATACATATTCTTGTTTATTGAAAGGTGTCTCGCTTATTCCTGTATGTCTTGTAGTGACAGGGCCGAAAACGGTGTAACCCTTTCGTTCAACCACCTTAGGATGTCCCTGAAGATGATTCCATTATATTTGTCGTTCAGTAGATCGTGATAATGCCCTTCATATAATTTCAGTTGCTTATCTGCAGACGAAGCATTTTCCATAAAGTATTCGCTTCCGCTGGGCAGCGTAGCTTTGTCTGCCGTACCATGCAGGATGAGCAACGGAAGGTGTATGTCAGACATCTTTGTTTTCAGATATTCGGATGCGAGCAATAACTGCTGCATTGTTTTAATGGGTTGTTTTTCATTTGCAAGTAAAGGATCGTGGTCCATCTTGTACACAACTGACTTGTCGCGCGAGAAATCACTGTTATTTAACTTAATTAGCCTCACATGAGGAATAACACGACTAAGGAATTTAATTGTGGCAAGTGCAAAACGTGGTGCAGGGAGATGAAATGCAAAACTTTCGCAAATGAGCCCCTCAAGTTTTGCCTGATGGAGCTGGGCATACACTGATGCAAATACGCCGCCTGCGCTATGGCCGAATAGAAATAGGGGAAGAGTTGGATATGGCGCTGCTGCGATATTCACCAGCTGATCAATGTCTTCAATAATTTCTTTGTAATCGTTAATATAGTACCGTTCACCATCAGACAATCCGCGGCCGGGAAGGTCAATCGCATATACTTCATAGTCGTTTTGGCTAAGGTTATCCGCAAAGTTTTGATAGTATTCGCTATGCGAGTTGAGTCCGTGAACGATGAGGACTATGCCCTTAGGTTTAGTACCCGATAGCCAGTTCCTGTAATAGATATGTTGTCCCTGATGGTTGGTGAAAGTTGATACCCGTAGTTTTTCTATTGAGTCCATAACAGCCTATATCATCAAATACATGCCATTAAATCGGGGTATTTGAAACTTGCTGACTATCAGCTTGAATGAGCTGAAGGTCAGTTTGTTGTGTTATGTAAATAGAGATGGGTTTTATCAGAGGAGAAATATTCCTCCGATATTTTCGGAGGGATATTTCGCTGAACTACGGAAATTTCGGAGTTGATGGTTGCCGGGTGTCTAACCTCCGTTCGGGTCGATAAAGTCATCCTTTTTGATTCCGAGTTTGATCATTTTTGATTCCAGGGTGGTTGGCTTGAGGTTAAGTAATTCTGCAGCACCGTTTATTCCCCGTATCCGGCCGTCCGACTTTCTAAGAATGGAGATAATATATGCCTTTTCTGTTTCCATCTGAATATATTTTACGTCTTGAAGCGTTTCAATGTTTTGGCTGGATGTTACACCAGGTGTGGCACCTGTAAGGCTCCGCATCAATTCTAAAGCTGATTTTCCATCACTCAAAATAACAGATTGTTCCAGTACATTTTCCAGTTCACGAATATTTCCAGGCCAGTTATAGGCATGCATTTCTTTCATCATAGCTGGCGCGATGCCTTTAAATGCCTTATTGAATTCTTTGCAGAACTTGTCGGCAAAATACAATGCCAATTCAGTAATATCGCTCTTTCGTTCCCGCAAGGGAGGTAAGGTAATGGGGAACACATTGAGACGGTAATAGAGGTCAAGGCGGAAATTACCACCGGCTACTTCTTTTTCAAGGTTGCGGTTTGTAGCCGCCACAATGCGGATATCTACCTTCCTGGATGCCCCGCCTCCTACATATTCGATTTCCTTTTCCTGCAAAACCCGTAGTAATTTAACCTGCATCTCCAGGGGTAGCTCTCCGATCTCATCTAAAAAAATAGTCCCTCCGTCAGCCTGTTCAAACTTTCCTTTTCGTTTTTCAATAGCACCGGTAAATGCGCCTTTTTCATGACCAAACAACTCTGACTCTATCAGCGTGGGTGGAATGGCAGCACAGTTTACCTTGATGAAGGGTCCGCTTTTTCTGGTGGACAGCGAGTGAATGGACTGGGCAATTTTTTCCTTTCCAGTGCCGCTTTCACCCAAAATTAAAACTGATGTAGTGTAAGGGGCAACTTGTGTAATCAGGTCTAAAGTAGCCAGTAACAGCGGATGTTTTCCTATAATGCATTTAAATGCAGGATGATCTGCAGTGTCCTTGTATTTTTTAATTATCGGCCTTGCCTGGGCTTCAAGGGAGGAGGAGGCAATTTCATTATGGTTGATTTTTTCTGTCACAATCATTAAACATGCTTTCAGCCGGTTGAGCATGTCGATATGGTTGTGGGCGTAAATATCCCGTTGACGGCTATAAAAGAAATAGTGCACCAGCGTTCCATTGCTTAACACAACAGGAAATACCAGATAGGACTGCATATTGAAAAAATTCAGCAAAATTTGTTGCAGCGAACCAAGAAGGTTATTCTCATTTGTGAACGGAGGATTGTAAATTGTGGCATCTGGAGGTGTAGTACTTTTTTTAATGGTTTGATCAAGTGCATCTCCTTTTAAACCTGTTATGGTTAGCAATTCCTGTTCACCTATAAATTGGTATTCGTTATAGCCTGTGCGTAGGTATCCGGTTTCATTAAATTGCCCCTCTTCCGGCTGACCTTGTTTCACCAAAAGCAAATCAAATGGTATATGTGGTTGTATTGCACGGGTAATTTTGGCCAACTTTTGCATACCATCTGAGTTCTCGTTGGTTATTTGCACAAACTGGTTGTGCAGCATTTGCTCCTGCCTTAATTTGGATTCGAGGCTATGCTGATGACGGTACCATGCAATATCAAGGGCCACCAGTAAATCCTGTTCTCTAAATGGTTTAACTAGAAATCCGTAAGGCTCAGTTGTTTTTGCCTGTTCGAGAACTTTTTGGCTTGAATACGCAGAAAGATAGATGAATGCAATGTTTGCTGCCTTCAGTTTTCTGGCGAGATCGATTCCCGATTCTTGTCCTTCTAACTGAATATCAAGTATAACCAGGTCAGGCATTTGCTTTTGCATGATTTCTGTGGCTTCTTTCGCAGATGCCGCAATACCAATCACCTTGTAGCCCGATTGTTCTAACAATAAACGCAGATCATTCGCCAGCACAAACTCATCTTCTACAATTAGCACTTTGTTAACCATATCTATATATTTCTAAACAGAACTTGTTTAAAATTATGTATTTAAATTATAAACCTTGGCCGTAATATGTACTTAGTTGTTATTTTCGATATTGATGGTGCCATTAATTGCCTGCGCTACATTTAATTTAATATCAAGATAGCCGTTGAAGAAAGCTATCTATGAGTTCGGATACTTCGTGACCATATTCTTCGAGAAGAAAGTGCCCGCCATCAAACAGATGTATTTCTGGATCCTGCAAATCCTTTTCATAGGCCATAGCACCAGCTCCGGGAAAGATCTTGTCGTTTTTACCCCATACGAGCAAGACTGGCGGCTGGTGTGTACGGAGATAATTTTGCCATTCAGGGTATTTTGGGAAGTTATTTGCATAATCTTTAAAAAGAATCTTCTGGATATCTTTTATTCCATGACGCTCAAAGATAAAATGGTCCATATAGTAACTGTCCGGACTGATAGAGTCGGGCTGTGCGGCGCCAAACAAATATTGTTCTCTTATTCCTTCTAATGACATCATGTAGTTGATAACGGCATCCAGGCCGGCCGTATCTTGTGCCTGGGTAAGGGCCCCGACTTTTTGTACGTCGGGGCCCAGGCCTTCTAAATAAACATTCGCATTTTGGATAATCAATGAACGAACCAGTTCTGGCCGCTTTGTTATCACCCGAAACCCGACTGGTCCACCATAATCCTGCATAAAAAAACTAATGGATCGTAAGCTTAAGTGATCAATGAATTTCTCAATGATTATTGCAAGATGGTCAAAGGAATAATCAAAAGCAGAAGGTGATGGCCAACTGCTATAACCAAAACCGGGATAATCAGGAGCAACCAGATGATAGTCTTGCGCCAGGAGTTTAATCAGGTTACGGTACATGTGAGAGGAGGAGGGGAACCCATGTAATAATAAGATGGTTGGCTTGTCCGGATCTCCGGCCTCTCTGTAAAACAATTCTACATCCTCAATTTTTACTGAACGGTAAAAAGTGCGCTCAAGACAATCACTGTGGTTTGCTTTCATGATTTGGCTTTAGATTGATTGTGTGGTTTGTGCAGATTCTGAATATTTCTGTCCAACCTTACGGTCCAGAAAATCTTTAATTGTTGCTCCGATTTCGGTACCGAAGCTTTCCAGGGCAAAGTGCCCGGTGTCAAATAAATGATATTCCAGATTTTTAACATCTTTTTTATAAGCCTCTGCACCACTTACGGGGAAAATGTAATCATTCTTTCCATAAACAATGAGCATCTCGGGATTATAGTCCCTAAAGTACTGTTGCCATTTAGGATAATTTGGTGGATTGGTTCCGTAATCATAAAACAGATCTAACTGAATCTGACCGTTCTCTGGTCTCTCGAGGTGGCGCAGGTCCATTTCCCAGTTATCGGGGCTAACTACGGAAGGATCTGGTACGCCATGCGTGTATTGCCATTTTAATCCGTCCGGTGCGTGGAAGGTGGATAAAGTATGTTCCGCTTCTTTGTCATTCCTGTCTTTCCAGTATGCTTTGAAAGGATCCCAGAAGGCTTCAAGTCCTTCTTCGTAAGCACAGCCGTTTTGCACGATCAGACTGTCAATTCTTTCGGGATGTTTTGAAGCAATCCTCCAGCCGACAGGTGCGCCGTAATCCATTAGATATAGACTGTACCTGGTAATGTTTAATTTGTTTAGCAACTCTTCGATAATGTCTGCAAAGTTGTCAAATGTATAGGCGAATTCGGCAATGGGCGGTTGTTCACTTCGTCCGTACCCGGGATAGTCGGCAGCTATAACATGATACCTATCTGATAGTTGGTTGATCAGGTTCCTGAACATAAATGAGGAAGCCGGATAACCATGTAACAAGACAACTGTTGGCGCATCTTTTGGGCCCGCTTCACGGTAAAAAATGTTGACTCCATTGATTTCAATAAACTGATAGTGTGTCTGATTTTTCATAATTTTAAGAATTAAGGTTTAGACTGAGCGGATAATTGGCCCTGGCTACCAATCATCGCTGCTTGTATGATGCTCATACTTACTAATCAAATTTAGAGACTATAGTTGTGCGGGAAGAATTTGATATATGACCTGAATTATAGGTGTTATCAGAATATTGATAAATGGGAGGGATGTTGTATAAAGGGGATTAGATCTGAATTGCCATATCTAATTTTATTTAAATGTAATGTGCAATTGTAATGATTCTTAGATCATTAGAGTGATCTTTCTAATCCGGCTTTTTTCGTTTGGTCGCTTTTTTACGCTCGGTAATTGCCTTGTTGAGCAAGTATTCAATTTGCCCGTTAATGCTCCTGAATTCATCGTTTGCCCAATCTTCCAGTTCTTTCAGCATTTCCGGGCTTACCCTTAGTACAAATGGTTTTTTCTCAGCCATAATTTCATGTTGCTGCTGCTACTGCATGCTGTTGTCGTTTTAATTGAATTTCCAAAGCTAAGAATGCCAGCAGAAGTAACCAGCGGTTCTGTTTAGCTTGCGGGCTAAAGGTGATTACTGGCATTTTAAAAGCGTGGGATGTGATCCTTAATATTTCAGATCCATCACTTGCTTCCCAAACCGATAAGCTCTTCCATAATGACGGTTTTACAAAAGTAGCTGTAAAACCGTCATTAGCGGTAAAGGTAACTTTTTGCGACCAAAAGGAAGTTGAAGTTGTAGCAATGCTTTCACCATCGGAAATACTTACGTCCGAACTGCGCCAGCCATTTCCTGTAAGCAGCCAGCTGTTTTCACTGGTTTCAATGATAACCCTTGGACGGAATGCGCCTTCACGCTGCAACATTCCATAACTGTACTGCCCGTCTGTAAGTTCATATGTAGGTCGCAACAAACCGTTTCGTTTTGCAATTAACTCTGCTGCAGGCAAGGACTTTATTGATCTATAGTTACTCATGATTAGTGATATAATGTGCCTGTGTTTACCACTGGTGAAACTGCGCGCTCTCCACAAAGAACAACCAAAAGATTGCTTACCATCGCTGCTTTCCGTTCTTCATCAAACTCTACAATGTTTTTCTCGGAGAGGCGGGCAAGGGCCATTTCTACCATTCCTACCGCACCTTCAACAATCTGTTTCCTGGCGGCAATGATTGCGGATGCCTGTTGTCTTTGCAACATTGCATTTGCGATTTCGGGAGAATATGCCAGGTGTGAAATACGCGCCTCAAGTACCTGAATACCTGCACGGTCAAGTCGCTCATTGAGTTCCTGCTCCAACATATGGCTGACCTGCTCGGCACCACCCCGCAATGTGACCTCCCCTGATTCGTCTTCCAGATTATCATAGGCGAAGCCGTTAGCCAGGTGCCTTACTGCTGCCTCACTTTGTATATTTACATACTGCAAATAATTTTCAACAGCAAATACAGCCTTTGCCGTATCTGTTACCTGCCATACAATAACTGCAGCGATCTCAATGGGATTTCCCAGTTTGTCGTTGACTTTTAGCTGTTGTCCGTTAAGGTTATACGCTTTGAGTGAGATATTCCTTTTCACCGTAAAAGGATTGACCCAGTAAAAGCCATCGTTTTTAACGGTTCCCACATATTTACCGAATAAGGTAAGCACTTTGGATTCATTCGGGTTGACAATAATCAGTCCGGTCAACACCAGAAGGACGTCAAACAAAGAAAGAATGATGCAGGTTGCTGTGTACCGTGCTATACCCAGATATACCGCTACTGCCGCAAGTACGAGAAAGATGGTTAAGGCGCCGTAACCCGACGCTGGATTGGTAGTTTTTTCGGTCTGCATAGTTTTGTATTTGATTTATAATGATATCATAAAGATATCAAAAATTTTACTTAAAATCAAGTATGAAAGATGTTTATGGATATATTTTTGTTTTTTATCGTACAATTTATGTGCAGAATTTCGTGGAAAGACTTTATCTCATTGAGCGACATGGTGAAAAACTTTGATGGCGGTAGTGCTTTAATTGAAAACTGGCTCAGGAATAAAGATACACTACTTTTTTTAGGTGTTTGGAAGCAATTGAATAACCCGGGTTTTAATTCGCTCGAATTCGAGGGAATTAAAAGTGAAGCAGGAAGAAATAGTTTTTATCTCTCTTCAAAGAAATGGATTGACCTGACTAAGGCAATCGGTTTGATAGCTAAGACAGGTTGATACGGTGGTACATTTGCACATAAGTATATTGCATTTGAGTTTGGCTCCTGGTTAAGTCCAGAGATTATGGAGCTGCTTTATGATCTGGCCTCTACTGATATAAACTTATTACTTCAACTTCTCAACTCAAAAAGCAGGTCGTTGCTGATAGGGCATGTCTTGTTAAATTACATATTGCCTAAGCTTAGTGACCCGGTAAACGTTTTTATAGTTGATTAGCATTTAAGAAAGTTCGTCCAGATGTGCAGCAATTGTAATAAAATTGCAATACATAAGATCTTAAGATAGCATCTATTATGTTTTTCATTCATTATTTTTAAGATTGCTTTGGTTCTTGATGATTTGTAAACACCATAATGATTTCACAATTAAAACCCATATGATTTATATTTTTCTTGATTAATACACTCTGATCTGTTCGGGATATTATTCTAAGAACTTTGTCACAATCTGTTAAATCAATTGACCAATCAATTACACTGTGTGAAAATGGTTCTATTGCTTTCGATATTTTGACAAGATCGTTAGGGGCACCGATATCAGTATACATAATTGTGATAATTCTGCACATTTTTTATAGTTTTTAAGACGGTTTATTACCGGCACATTATTAATTGAGATTTAAAAATCAAATTTGATAAAGAAGCGTAAACCATTCTTGGAAATGCCAGAATGATCCAGATAGCTGAACCGTCGAACATAATCGATGCGCAACAGCTTAAAGATGTTGGAAATGCCCACACTACCTTCTATATAAGGTCCGTTGTCCATTTTATAGGTAATCGGTACATCTCCAGGCCGAATGGGAAAGCCAAAGAGTTCCGGATGCAATGATGGATCATTACGATTATTGATACCGCCCCACACACTTTTGAAATCTATGACCTCGCGCCATTTTAGTTTTTTGATTAAGGGAACTTTATTCAGAAAGAAACCGTTAAAGCTATGATCAACATAGATTGCAGCATAATGGTCACTGGCAAACTCCAGAAAATTCATCAGATTGTAGGATTGGAATTGGAATGCGTATGACTGATTCGCCCGGTGTATATCCAGAAGGGGAAATGGTGCCCTACCGAATACGTTATTTGCCTCGGTCCCAATGTCAGTATAGCCAAATTGAGTCCAGTAATATCGCTTGGTAATATTGGCAGTAAGGCTTTGGTAATTGTATTCTCCACCGAAAAGTCCTTTTACGCCCTGATTGTATTGCAGCGTAAAGATTGGATATTTGTCCGCTATGGGCGTGCGGTATAGTTTACCCTGATAGAATTTTTCATGAGGTGCATAACGCAATTGCAGTGAAAGTTCAGTGGTAGTTAATTTCTCTATATGTTTCTGTTTACCCCTAACCACATTTTGGAAATAAAGTGCTCCAGCAGGGCGTTGCGTCCATGTCTTGAAGCCAAAGTTGTAAGAAAGATGATTTCGAAATTCGTGTACATGATCTAACCGAAAGATATCGTTGTATAACCAAAGATCATTATTTCCTCGTTTGAACGATAGTAAAAAGCTGCTTTCCTGAACGAATTGCAATTCCTGCCCCGGGATCTTGGTGTCGTGCTGAAAGCTTACCCGCAAGTAATTTTGCGGGAAGCGATAGATTGATTTGTTATTGAGCGAGTAAGTTCCGCTCAGAAAATATTTAAATTTTTTGTCCCTGAATCCGTAAGCACCGTAAGTCTCAAAATAATAGCGTTCACTTAGCGCCGTTGTTGTACGCCCGCCCAGGCGGGGCTTGAAACCTTCTATGGGGTTAAAACTGTAAAATGTATTGACCGGTCCCATTTCGAAGGGTCCGAAATTCTTGTAACCTGCGAAGAGAAGTGTGACAAGGTCCATAGTCCTCTTAAAGGAAGGGATGGTTTGCAGACTGTCGATATTGTTATAGATATCGCGCTGTGGTATGGTTAAACTATCCATACGGTTGCTGCGCCAGTAAGTATCACTCTTCTGACCAGCATCTTTAAGCGTTACGACCGATGGGTCGCTGAAGACTGAATCTGCAAGCGGAAGATCAATGATCATATCTTTAAGCTTGACTGTGCGCTGTCCGAAAATGCCTCCGCCTTTGTTTTTATTGATGCCGAAATCCATTTTGAGGTCACTGCTGCTCAAATGGTACTTGTTATTAGCTATTTGCTCAAATGACAGTATTACCTCCATTTGGCGTACAAAGTTTAAATTGATGTTCTTGTTAACGGTCAGCACTGCATGCTTTACCGCGTAGTTGCCATTGAGCGTAATGTAGATACGCCCCTCGAAAAGCATGTCGGTCGTGTTGCGTGGCGTAAAACTGAGTTCTATTAATTGGGGGCTCTGATCTTTCAGCGTATCGGTAATGAAGTATTTATAATAGGCAGGTGCAGCGTTCGCAATCGGACTCAAAATCTGGTTGCCCAGCAAGGAGATACTGTTGTCGTAGATCTCGATGTCCTGGTACATCCGGTTGAAATACTGACTCAATCCGTTATTATCGAAAAAATTCTCATTGTACTTGACCTGCTTGTTAGCCCTGATGATCTGCTTATTTTTTTGAGGGGCTTTTCGGTAATAATTGTCCGATAACTTTTCTTCCAGATACAGGGGCAATAAGTTTTTACCGCCGATGGCCGTGGAATCCTGCTCTTTGAATAAGAACTGGTAATTGCGGAACATCTTCCGGCTTTTATATTGATCGGACAAATTGCTAAGAGAGAAAAATAACTTTTCATACTGCTTGTACTGCCTGTATATGGCAGATTCAGGGCGGTTCTTTTCCCTATTGGAGATAACCTTACGGATCAATTCCACTGCGGGATTGTTTTTGTTGCTGTACTTTTTCTTTTTAACGCCAACAATTAGCACCTCGTTGAGCTGTTGATTACTTCGATGCAGCTGAATGTCGATTACTTGTTCCTCATCTGGTCTGATTGGTAAATCTCTAGTGGAATATCCGGTATGTGAAATGCTGATTCTGTACTGGGAGCCATTACCAGATAGGCGAAAATGACCTTGGCCGTCGGCTACTGTTGCTTTTCCTATACCTGCAAAGATAATAGACGCATAAGGAATCACTTTTTTTGAATTCGCATCCGTTACTGTCCCGCTGACAGTCGTCACCTGTGCTTTTGCAACCTGCTGCACTGATAGGAGCATTATGATGGCTATCAGCGACATGATCATGTGCTGGATGGTCATATGATTTGAACAATTTTTCATAAAAAAAGTGATTTCGTCTGTAATTCAGTTTATTCATATCGCAGTGCTTCTATTGGATCAAGCCGCGACGCTTTCAAGGCAGGGTAGTAACCGAAGAAAATGCCAATCAGAGTGCAAAAGGAAAAGGAAATCAGTATAGGATAAGTCAGCCCCGCTGCTGGCCAACCCAGCATGGTTTCAATGATGAGTGAACAAACCTGTCCAAGCAAGATACCAGCAACACCACCGCTTACGCTGATCATGATCGCTTCGATTAGGAACTGGCTGAGGATGTCTTTACCCCGTGCACCAATGGACATACGCAAGCCAATCTCCCGGGTTCTTTCGGTTACCGTGACATACATGATGTTCATAATACCGACGCCACCGATCAGCAGCGAAATACCGGCAATCCCCATCAATAAGAGGGTTAGCAGGCTAGAGATAGTGTTTAACGTTTTAAGCATCTCCACTTGTGTAAGTACCTCGAAGTCATTAGATTCTTCCTTGCGTAGACGATGGGAGGTTCGAAGCAGGTCGACGATCTCTTTCGTTGCTGCATCTGATAGTGCTTCTGATTTTGCCGATGCATAGATGCCGCCAAAGTAGATCGAAGCAACAACCCTTTTCTGTACAGTAGTGTATGGCGAAAGGATGATATCATCCTGATCCTGCCCGAACGCACTTTGTCCCTTCATATTCAGTACACCGATTACCCTCAAAGGCAGCTTACCGAAACGGATGATCTTACCAACGGGGTTTACGTCTTTCGGAAAAAGATGGTTGACAACAGTCTGGCCCAGTAAACAAACTTTAGCATACGTGCGTACCTCTTTTTCAGAAAACATAACGCCATCTCTTAGTGATAGATTCCTGATAGACAAAAACTGCTCATTAACCCCTTCGATCGTTGTTGGCCAGTTCAAAGCACCATGAATGACCTGACCGGCTGACTGTGATGAGGGTGATACTGCCTGAACATACAATGTATTTTCTTCAATCAAGTTGACATCCTTCATGGTGAGCGTCTGGAGGTCGGCACTTTGAATGCGGGTGCCTCCCGGATCATTGCTAACAGGTGTGATCATAATGAGGTTAGTTCCCATGGTGGCCAAAGTAGCTTTGACCGTATATTTTGCGCCTTCTCCGGCTGCGCCAATCAGGATGACTGCTGCTACGCCGATAATAATTCCGAGCATCGTCAGGAAAGCGCGTAATTTATTGCGCATTATTGCTTTAAAAGCGAGCTGTATGAGATTAAAAAGTTCCATTTCTTAATAGTCATCGGCTATGGGAAGTTCCTCCAGCATCTGTCTGGCGGAACGTAAATGCTGATTGTAATTATCTTTAACCACCTGTCCGTCTTTGAGAATGATGGTACGGCTGCTGAAAGCAGCGATATCCGGCTCGTGGGTTACAAAAACAATGGTTTTTCCCTTTTCTTTGTTCAGTTCCTGCATAAGTGCCATGATCTCGTAGGACGTCCTCGTGTCGAGGTTGCCCGTTGCTTCATCTGCCAGGATTATGACCGGTTCATTGACCAATGCCCGCGCAATAGCTACCCGTTGTTGCTGTCCACCCGATAGCTCATTAGGCATGTGGTGCATCCTTTCGGATAAGTTCACTGCTTTTAATGCGGCCACTGCCCGGTCACGACGCTCCGAGGAGCTGATGGAAGGGTTATAGAAAAGTGGAAGCTCGACATTTTCCAGTGCGCTGGTTCTTGGTAACAGGTTGTAGGCCTGGAATACAAAACCTATCTTAAGGTTACGTAACTTGGCAAGCTCATCACGGTCTAACTGACCAACGTTTATGTCGTCAAGGTAATAGTTGCCTTCGGTGGGCTTGTCCAGGCAGCCAAGCGAATTGAGCAAGGTCGTTTTACCAGACCCACTACTCCCCATGATCGTAACAAATTCCCCGGCATTGATGTCAAAGGAGAGTCCTCTCAGTACACGAATGGTGTCAGTGCCACGCTGGAATTGTTTATTGATGTTGTTTAAGGACAGTATCTTTTTCATCAGTACATATATTTTTTTAGTAGTTATTATTGTTTTTTGATGTTCGAGCTGCCTTGGACCGTTTTATCTGTTATGGGGGTTTCATCAGGGGGGGATTGAGGAGGTGGTGGGATGGGTAATGATGTGACCACAAGATCCTTCCTGCTCAAACCACCCAGTATCTGCACACGGTTATTATCGTCAATGCCTATCTTCACTTGGCGTTCTTTCAAAATATTTCCTTCTTTTACCCATACAGAACTACCCTTTGCTTTGATCTTGCCTCCCTCTACGCTTGACGAAGCGTCCTTTTTTAAGGGAACGACTTCGTATTTGCCTTCAAGCGTAGAATCGGGTTGAAACCTCAGCGCCCTAGCTGGAATGCACAGTGCGTTATGGAGTTCTTTAGTGTAAACAATAATATTAGCAGTCATACCTGGCTTGAGTTTCATATTCTCATTTGGGGCATTGATGATCGTTGTAAAGGATACAACGTTGGCAGTTACCTTAGGATGTAGCCGAATCTCAGCTACTGTACCTTTAAACGATTCGTCGATATAGGCATCGACTGTAAAAGTTGCGCGCTGACCTTTTTGGATGTTTCCGATATCGGCTTCATCAATAGCCGCTTGTACTTGCATTTTTGTAATGTCTTTAGCGATTACGAACAGGGTAGGGGTATTGAACATGGCGGCCACGGTCTGCCCGATGCTGATATTACGGGACAGTACTACCCCATCTATCGGCGAATAAATGTCAGCAAAGGATAGGTTCTTGGTCGAGGACCTCAACTGTGCCTCAGCATTTTCAACAGTGGATGTTGCCGAATGATATGCGTTCAGTGTACGTTCGTATTCCAGTTTACTGATCGATCCGGAAGCATATAGCTGCTTCTGACGTTCAAAGTTGCTCTTGTCGAAATCGAACTGGGCGCGCTGTTGACGCACGGTTGCGGCGTTCTGATCGACCATCGCCCTGAGCAAGGTCTTGTCCAGTTGTGCAAGTAACTGGCCCTTTTTAACGACCGAATTGAAGTCGGCATTTAGTACGCTGATCGTTCCGGAAACTTGTGTTCCTACAGATACGGTGTCAAGGGGTTGTATTGTACCTGTGGCAGTCACGCTTAGTGCAATGTAGCTATAGGAAGGTCTTTCCACTGGCAGAATGAGATCTTTCTCCGAATTTCTGAAAAAGAATATCCAGGTAAGTGTCCCTGCCAATGCAGTGATGGCAATGGTTAGGTAAACCTTGTAATTCCTTCTCATTTTATTGTCGGTATCCTTTGTAGAAGTCATAAATCCTATATGTTAGAGCTGTGGTATATTTTGCTTGTAAGAATTGCTGCTGTGCCTGTGTGTAAAGTGCTTTCTGCTGGAGAAATTCTACCATGTTGATCAGCCCCGTTTTCAATTGCTCAACAGCGACGCGGTACGTCTCACTATTATAATTCAGAGATGCCGCCGCACCCTTCAACTGGTTCTGGGCATTGATCAGGTTATTGTATACCCTTTCAATAGCCAGTGACAGGGCAGTTCTGGCATCGGTGAGGTTTAGTTTCGCCTGTTCAATGCCAATCTTTGCTTCAGATACATTTACCGCATTAAGTTTCCGGGTAAATATGGGTACCGACATACTGAGATTGATCTGCTGACTGAAATTGTCACCTAATTGCCTAGGAGTGGAGGTAGATGAACCAAAGTATCTTGAACCAGCATAACCTGCGAGCGTCAGTGTCGGTAGATAACCAGCTCGCGCCTTGGCAAGACCGGCATCGGCAACAGCGATGCCTATGGTCGCATTCCTGATCTCCGGACGGTTGCTCAGTGCCTGTTGTTGTACAAATAGCATGTTGTCCGGTTTTGCCTGTATTTGAGATAGGTCGACCGCAACAATGTCCAGATCGGTCATTGTTGGTAATTGAAGTAATTGTTTTAAACTTATCAGATCCTGCCGCTCAGCATTCTCCGAATTGATGAGCAGGTACTGATCATTAGCCAGCTGAGACTCCAGTTGCATCAGGTCCTTCCTGGCAATGCTACCGGCCACAAGCTTTTGACGTGCCTGATCTACCTGTGCAGCGGAGGTGCCCACCAATGAGCGCGCGTAGACAATGCTTTCTTTGTCCAGCAAAGCATTGAGATATTGCTGGATAATCTGCAGAGTGATGTTATTATCCTGCTGGATAACGGCCAGGTTGGCAGACGCTAACTGCAAGCCCTTTTGACGGATATCACTGCTCAGGTAACCACCGCGAAAAAGCGTCCAGCTCGAACTCAAGCCAAAGTCACCCGAACCATTCCATCCGGACTCACCGCTCACCGCTGTATTGCTATGGTCGACAAATCTGGTGCCGGACGCATAAAGATCCGGCATTTTGGCGGCACGGGACAGGAGGAGTGCTTGTTCGCTTGCCCGCTGCTCCAGTTGCTTGCGTTTCAACGCAATGTTATGTTGTCGGGCATAGCGAATGCAGGTTTCAAGATCCCAAATGACCAACGTGTCTTTTGACGGCTCCTCTGCATGGCTTTTTGCCGAGAGTACAGTGATTAAGATTATGATTATTACCAGACGGACCAGAGCAATGGCAGGCAGGATCATGTAAATACGGTAATACATAACATTGTATTAATTCTTGGGTACAACAGCGGTTATTCTCTGAACAGTATATGCTGAAAATATACCATAGGCAAAGTCGCCCTTTAGATTCGTGGGTGGATTAGTTGGCGTAGTAGAGTATGGTCCGTCAGTCATGAATTGCGAAAGAGTGAAGAAATAATCATACGCACTTTTGTCTGTGCAACGGAATTCGAATAATACTTTATCACCTTGTTTAATCTCAGCATCGGGATTAAACAGCAGTTGTTCATTCAGCAATCCGTTGAAGGTATTGTCATTGAGTGTGAAATAAGTTTTGTCGAGTTTACCATTAACAGTTTGAATAAAGCGATAATTGTTCACCGCATTAGCCGGATCGGTAAATACAGGCAGCGTGCAATATTCCGGGCCGCCTGAATCACCTTTGCTGGTGAAAAGGTCGAACTTTATGGTGTCCAATTTGACTGGTTGCGGCATAGTGCTTATGGCATTGAAAATTTTTCCTTCGACGCTTACCTTCAGGTTGTACGTCTTGCCCGGAACACCAGTCAGGATCGTAGTTTGATAGACACCCGGTGTGGTCTCTTTTAGTGTTTCTGTCACACCGGTGTTATCTGATATGGTGACCAAAGCCCCGCTTACGGCTGGCAGCGTATTCGATTTGGTGAAATCCACGGTTTTACGGATCTGTACAGTATAAGGTCCTGCTTCGTTCGTGATGTTACCTTCGATCACGATCTGTGGCTCAGTAGACTTTAATTTCAGGTCTATTTCTTTGGTGCAGGAAGTTAGGAAAAGCACTAATGCTATAATAGGAATGACGATCTTTTGCATGATGATAAATCTTAAAATTTGAAATTATAGGTTACGGAAGGTATCCAGCGGAATAGTGTGGTTTGTTTAACCACTGTTTTGTTGGGATCGGTCTCACTGTCCTCGAAGGACAGCGTGTAAGGATTCTCCCTGCCATACACATTGTACAAGCTGAAGTTCCAGGATACTTCTCTGCCGCGTTTGTTTGTTTTTGTGTAGGTTGCAGCAAGATCCATCCGGTGGTAAGCAGCCATTCGGTCTCCGTTACGGTCGGTATAAACGAAAATACTTTGTCCTCCAAGCTGGTATTTACCTTTTGGAAGGGTTACGGCATTACCGGTGCCATAGACCCATAATCCAGATAGCGACCATTTAGGTGAAAGATCATATACACCTACCACTGAAACGTCGTGCGTGCGGTCTTGTCTGGCATTATACCACTTGTTGTTATTGATCCCATCTATTTTTCTTTCCGTTTTAGCCAAGGTATACCCGATCCAACCGGTAAGTCTGCCCTGGGTTTTCTTGATCAGGAACTCTGCACCGTACGCCCTTCCTTTACCAAAAAGAAGTTCACTTTCCACATCCCTAGACGTGCTGATGTCCGCGCCGTCCTTGTAATCGATCTGGTTCTTCAGGGATTTGTAATAAACCTCGAAGCTGCTCTGATACTTATTATTATTAAAGTTTCTGGCGTATCCCAAGCTGTATTGGTCACTGACTTCTGGTTTTATGTTATAGCTGTCGCCGAACCACTGATCCGTGGGTGCGGTGCTCGTGCTGTTGCTGAGCAAATGCAAGTGCTGTGAATTGCGTGCGAACCCACCTTTTATGCTGCTTACATCGCTGATCAGGTAGTTAAACTGCATCCGGGGCTCTACATTGAAGTAGGTCTTGCCGATCTTACCTGAAGCCAGCATTACACTGTCGGTCTGTATCCCCTTGTTAAAGATACGGTAGGTATCAGCCCCAAGAATCGAATAGGCGGACAAGCGAACGCCATGATCAATCGTCAGTTTGTCAGTTATCTTAAATGTGCTGTTGATAAAGGCGGCATTTTCGTAGGAAGAGCGACCCTTCTTGTCTGTTGGCATTATCGCACCTCTGGTAACCCTTGTTGGGATCAGGTTGTGACGGATCGCATTAAAACCGAATTTAACAGTATGGTTCGTATTCCGGAACCAGGTCATTTCTTCTTTCAAATTGAAATCCTGGATCTTTGAATTAAGGCGGGTCTGACTGTTGCTTGCCCCGAAGTTCATCTTGTAATTGTAATCACTGTAGATGAAAGAGGCGTTGGAGAACAATTTGGGGCTGAACTCAGAAGACCAGCGGACGGTGGCTGTTTTATTTCCCCAGTCAACCGCCAATGATTTGCCTATACCAAGCACGTCCTTTCCAAGATAACCGGAGAAAAATATCCTGTTCTTGTCATTGATCTTGTAATTCGCTTTTGCATTGATATCGTAGAAATATAACGTGTTATCTTTATTATCGTCTGAAAGTTTTAGGAAGAGGTCGACATAGGTCCTTCTTGCGGAGACAATGAAAGAGCCCCTGTCCTTTGCAATGGGACCTTCAAAGCTTCCCCTGCTGCTGATCAGACCGATCCCGGCACTTCCATTATACTTTTGGTTGTTACCGTCTTTCATCTTTACATCCAGTACCGACGACAGGCGCCCGCCATATTGCGCCGGACTGTTTCCTTTTAGAATGGTAACATCCTTTAACGCGTCACTATTAAAAGTGCTGAAGAAACCCAGCAAGTGCGATGCGTTATAAACCGGCGCTTCATCAAGCAGAATCAAATTCTGGTCGGCCGCACCTCCCCGAACGAAGAAGCCTGCACTGCCCTCCCCAGCAGATTTGATGCCGGGCAAAAGTTGCGCAGTTTTAATGATGTCTTTTTCCCCGAAGATCACTGGTATCTTGGCCACACTGCCCGGTGTCAGCTTTTCCATGCCAATTCGCGCCTCGCGTATATTATCGTCCCCTCTTTTAGCGGTGATTCCTACTTCAGTTAGTAAATTTGAATTATCGGCCATTGCATGATTAAGCTTCAAATTACCAGTCAGGTTAACCTCTACAGTATCATTCTGGTAACCGATCATACGAAATACTAGTTTGTGCTTTCCGGCAGGCAGCGTTAGCGAATAAAATCCATAAGCGTTTGTAGCCGTTCCACTTCCGGTCCCCAGTACATAGGCGGTGGCACCTATAATGGTTTCACCATTTTTTTTATCGGTGATCGTACCATTCACAGTAAAACGGGATTGAGCGAAGGATATCGTCGTGCTTAATAATAAAAAGATGTTTAATGTGATTTTGTACATGATCGTGAATTAGTGTTTTTGATGGATATAATCTGTTCTAATAGCATTGCGTTTTTGATGATCAACAGAACAAAGTTGCCGTCAAATGTTATCTAGTAGAAATTTTTGAGATGAACGAAAGGAGTTCTGCGAAGAACGGGAGTATTTTGAGGAATTTAAATGCAGTTCTCTGTTGCGCTCTATCAGATAGCATAAAAAAACCGGACCATTTGGTCCGGTGTATACATCATTTGAGACAACAATTATCGATATTACTTTTTTTCAATAACGGGTCTCTACAGTAAATCAGGTGGTATAGTGGTTGAAAAATTCTTCGGAGTAAGTTTTTCCAATGGGAATTTCCTGACCTGCCAGGAAAATCGTTGCACCACGCACGCCCTCTATCTTAAGCAGCGGGATAATAAAACTGCGGTGGACCCGGATAAAGTAGCTTGATGGGAGTTTATCCATCATATCCTTCATGGACATTCGGACTATGATCGTTTTTCTATCTTTGATATAGATCCGGAGGTAATCTGCTAACCCTTCGATATAGTGGATATCTGCCAGTGGGATCTTGACCAAAGTAAAATCTGCTCTGATAAAAATGGATTGATCCCGAGTCTTCTCTTTTTTATTGATGTAATCAAGGTAATCCTGTGCCTTTGCAACCGCCTGCCCAAATCTTTTTTGGTTGATCGGTTTTAACAGATAATCGATCGCGTTCAATTCATAGCTCGCCGCTGCATATTCACTAAACGCGGTGGTGAAGATCACCATGGTATTTTGTTCTAACGACTTGACGAGATTTATTCCGGTCATGGCGGGCATATGTATATCGCAAAATATAAGGTCGGCGGGAAACTTACGCAGATGTTTCAGCGCTTCACTAGGTTTGGTGAAAGTTTTTTGCAGGTTAATACCTGGATGTTTTTCACACAAGGATATGATCACATCTAATGCGAGCGGTTCGTCGTCTATGGCTATTGCATTGATCATTGCAGGTCGATATGTAATGAAACGGAAAATGTTTTCGCAGTCTCTTTGATCACCAGCAAATGTTTTGATGGATATATGAGATTAAGCCGGTGCCTGGTGTTCTCTATCCCAAGACCACTTCTTTCTACAGTGTCTTTTTGTACATCTACTTTGTTATTTGTAACGATCAGTAGCAGTTCTGTTCCGTTTACTTTCAGTGAAATTGTTATACGACTCTTCTGTTCTGAATTTACACCATGTTTAAATGCGTTCTCTATAAAAGGTATCAGAAGCATTGGAGCCACCTGTAAATGTGGCACCTCATCAGGAATAGTGTAGTCGAGTACTACACTCCTATCAAGCCGTACTTTCTGTAATTCGATGAAATTATTGCTATAATTGATCTCATCTTCCAGCGGCACAAGATCCTTCTGAATGTCCCTCATGGTATAACGCATCATCTCCGAAAGCTTATCAACCATGTCTGCTGCTTTTGGAGCCGTATCGATAGCGGTAGCATAAATATTATTCAGCGTGTTGAACAGAAAGTGCGGGTTGATTTGTGATTTAAGTGAAGCAATCTGTGCGGATAGACGTTCGCTCTCTGTTTGCTTCAACCGGTTGTATCCCATCCAAAGGATCGATGAAACGAGCGCGAGGAACCACAGCGAGATGGCATTGATAATGATCACAGGTATTATTTTTTCTACTATAGGGTCTGTGGTGGCAAACGTTTTCGAATTCAGATCGGGTAATAAGAATATACCTCCGGAGACGGAAAGGACGAGCATGATCGCTATTATCAAATAGGAGAAGTAATGCCAGTATTTTTCGGTGAGCAGGTATTTGGGTACCAAGTAAAGATAATTGATGTAAAAAGTGCCGAGCAATACAACGCTCAGTATAAAACAAAGCAGCAGATATTTAAGATCTGATGCCGGATCCAGCGTACGGAAGACCTGGTCGGTTGATGCATAAGGAATGATCAGTAATAACACCCAAACCAAGGAATGTATAGCGATTGTGAACCGTCTAACTTTCATAATTTTTTTCAAATAATCCGCAAACCAAAATAATATCCCAAGCTATTCAAAAAAATTGAGACGAAGGGCTGTACATTATGGAAGAAAAGTAACGTACCTGCAACTATTTGAGCTCATTTGATCCCTTTGGCAACTTTCCCAGGTAAATAGTAACGTTCGTAGAATTGCTGCTTGTTGTTTTTGTAATGGCTGACAGCGCCAATCCAACTCATGAATTTTATAAAGTACCAGGCGAAATCTATTTGGTAAGGCTTAAAGCCACTCCTTGCACTTTTGGGAAATAAATGATGATTGTTGTGCCATTCACCCGCTACGAAACCGGGCCAAAGCTGGTTGATAGATTTGTCGTTATGATTGTAGTCTACATCTTCACGCTGTTTATCTTTACCCTTCGCATGACCTTCGTAATTGAAGGTACGCACACCAATAGCCCAAAATCCAGCTGCACCAAATAAAGTAACTGCTAGGGCATGCCCGCCGATCAGGTAAAAGACCAAATACCAAAAGCACCAATTTAGTACCCATGACATTATCGCACGCCATGGATTTACATAGGAACCCCAGTATTGGTATTGTTTATAGCTATTGGCTTTAACACCAGTATGTTTCATTAGTAATTTAACTCTATTATAACAACCCTCATTCAGGTCTTTTGCTATCGGCTGGTGGTTTACATCTGCTAAAAAGCAATATAGGAAGCCAGCCTGAGCATTGTAAGGATCACCGGGTTGATCTGATTTGGAATGGTGCACATGATGGGATATCACATATATTTCTTCGGGTATGACATTGATGGTCAGATTCTGTGTAATAAAACGCCAGAACTTGTTTTTGAAAGTATAAGCACCATGGGTGCAATATCGATGGTGCCATATTGTGCCATGCGTGCCCATGATGATCATACCATATACGAAAGCTGCCGAAATGGTCCACCAATGTATGTAGTTCAGCAGGAATAAAATAAAGAAAACAGACAAGAAACCAACTTTCAACCAGCTGAAGAACGGTAGCCAGTTCTTTCGGTTCTTGAATATATTTAATCGCGAAAAGAATTCGGCGAAAATTTGTTTGGCGGCAGGCCTAATTAACTTTCCCTGTTCATCTTTCCAGCCATAGGAAGGTGGCTGTAGTACACGATCTAAAAATGGCGTCCGTTTTTTGAGTGATGCATTGCCTATGTCATAGATATTATCTGTTGTATTATATTGGGCGTTTTTTTTGTTGTCGGTCATCTTACTTCTTTTTTTTATTCGTTATATCTCCTTCAAACCAAGATAATATCCTAAGCTTTTCAAAAAAAATGAGACGAAGGAGGGGACTTTGTGGAAGAACGAAGGACTAAGTAGAACAATTTGGACTGGTGCAGTTACTGGAAAGCCTGTTTTCGGTTGGCATTTATTTATAGGAATCCGTGGTTCTTCGCAGAATTCTGGTTGTTCTTCTCATTAATTTATAAAATTGGCAAGGTCTTCAGATTTTTACAGGATTAAGTAATTGAATATTAACTGTTAAATCTAAAATTTATGAAGACATTAAAATTAGTGATCTTGCCACTCCTGGTATGCACCCTTTTTATCCTGACTGCATTCTTTGAAGAGAGTAATGAAACGGAACGTATAAATAGGTCATCTGAGGTTTTGACATCCTTTGGAAAATTGAAGGAGAGCATTCCAGACGATTTGCTAAAAAACTATGAGGGAATAGTAGTTATACCCAAGCTTATCAATGCTGGTCTTGGCGTAGGCGTTAAAAGCGGAAAAGGAGTGGCAGTGGTGAAGCTTGCGAATGGTAAATGGAGCGATCCGGTATTCATCACTTTGACGGGCGGCAGTGTAGGCTTGCAGTTTGGCATTCAGGCTGTTGATCTGATACTTGTTTTTAAACATAAAGGTGCACTGACTAAAGTCAAAAATGGTGACTTTACATTAGGTGGTGATGCTTCGGTTACAGCTGGCCCATTGGGTCGCAATGCGTCTGCGAGTACAGATCATAAGTTTGACGCGGAGATCTATTCTTATTCGCGCAGTAAGGGTGTTTTTGCTGGAATTAGCATCAATGGATCAAACCTTGGGATTGATAAATCTGCTAATAAGGCATTCTATGGTTCAAATATAAGTGCGCCAACCATATTTGAGCGTGGTATTAGTACTGATGCTGCCGTTGCCAACTTTAAGCTAATTCTTTCATCCCTGTGATCTGGCATTCGAAATAATGCTTGGGCATGAGCTGCCCTAAAAGGAAATTATGGCTGTAGAATAGGGCATAAATTCCTTGGTATCCTATGCTATCACTTGATATGATAAAAACCAAAAAACCCTCTAAACTGTGACATTTAGAGGGTTTTTGCTAGATTGTGACATCTATATTGTCGGGGTGGCAGGATTCGAACCTACGACCTCCTGCTCCCAAAGCAGGCGCGATACCGGGCTACGCTACACCCCGAAAATGGTATCACCTTTATGTCCCTCTTGCGGAGGTCTGCGCTTAACAAATATGAAGATCATCTTTGTTTGCAGAAACCTTATCTTGCTAATCTGTAAAGATCTTTCTGATTTGGTGTGCGACAAAGGTAAAGAAACTCATGACATTTTTATACTTTCTATTACCCAAAAAAAATGAAAATGCTTAATGCCTTGCTTTTCAAGCAGAAAAAATTCAAATGACCTGATTTATCTGCTCCACAAAAGTAAATAATGGGATAATTCTCTATTTTTATCCCTGTCAAATCTGTTTATTCTATGAGAAAGAACCTGCTTTCAGCATTACTGATCCTCGCATTTACACACTTCAGCGCCTGGGCCGCCAGGGTAGATACCGTTACCACCTACAGTACTGCAATGAAAAAAAACATAAAAGCAGTAGTAATTACACCAGACAATTATAAAAAAGGGGCAAACTATCCCGTGGTTTACCTGCTGCATGGGGCGGGCGACCGGTATTCGGGCTGGATTACACAGGTTCCGGGAATTGCGGATGCGGCGGACCTGTATCAGCAGATTATTGTATGTCCTGATGGCAATGTGACAAGCTGGTACTTTGACAGCCCGGTAAACGAAGACTGGAAATACGAAACATATATGATCAACGAGCTAGTGCCTTGGGTGGATAAAAATTATAAAACCATTAAGGACCGTAAAGGAAGGGCTATTACAGGATTAAGCATGGGAGGCCATGGCGCACTTTACCTCTCATTCAGGCATCAGGATATTTTTGGCGCCGCGGGAAGCATGAGTGGGGGAGTAGATATACGTCCTTTTCCTAAAAACTGGAAAATTGCGGAGAAACTGGGAACTATTGAGGAGCATCCGGAAAACTGGGAAAAGAATACAGTTATCAATTTAACACCACTACTACGACCAAATGCGCTAGCCTTGATTATCGACTGCGGCACGAGTGACTTCTTTTACAAGGTGAATGTAGACCTTCATGAAAAATTACTCGCAGAAAATATCCCGCATGATTTTATCATCCGTCCCGGTGGACACACCTGGCCATATTGGACAAATGCCGTCAAATATCAACTACTTTACTTCAGCATTTTCTTCAATCAGCAGTTGAATTAACAGTTTCTGACCCTTTCATTTTGATGTAAGACCCTTCCATTTTGGAAGGGTTTTTTTGTTTGCTAAAAGCTTACATTTTTAAAATAAGACTTAACGTGTTGATTTGTAATGAATTGATGCGATCTTTTCTCCTTTGGTATGGTGATTGGCTATAGGCATTTTAAATACAGAAATCATGATGGTACTCCTTTTTATCGCTTTACTGATCCTGTTCTGGATCATTTACAAATCAATCGACTGGTTCGAAAAAATCTAATCACTTATGATCGCATTATTTATTGTCGCAATCGCAGTATTTATCTACATGGTATACGTGCTGATTAAACCCGAAAAATTTTAATTGAAAGTTATGAACACTGAATTATTTGGAGTAGTTGCTACTTTCCTGCTCACCCTGGCGATCGCCATACCTTTGGGCAGGTACCTTGCTAAGGTATTTGCAGGAGAAAAAGTCTGGACAGACTTTTTAAAACCCGTTGAATCTGGTCTTTTCAAGCTATCTGGAATCAACCCTAACGAGCAGATGAACTGGAAACAACACATGAAAGCATTGATGACGATCAACCTTGTTTGGTTGATCTACGGTTTTTTTGTGCTGTTAAACCAGGATAAATTGCCACTCAATCCTGACGCCAATCCGGCCATGACAGCTGATTTGGCATTTAATACGATTATTAGTTTCGTAGTGAACTGTAATTTACAACATTACTCAGGAGAGAGTGGGGCATCGTACCTCACACAGCATTTTGTGTTTATGTTCCTTCACTTTGTGAGTGCCGCTACGGGAATTGCCGCCGCTGTTGTATTATTTAAAGCATTCCGCGATAAATCTACAACGGAACTCGGTAACTTCTGGGAGTTTTTTGTGAAAGCTATTACAAGATTACTTTTGCCACTTTCGTTGGTCATAGCGCTCATTCTTGCCTTTTCTGGTACACCTACAAGTTATGAAGGAAAGGACCAGTTTATTTCACTTCAGGGAGATACGGTGAACGTATCGAGAGGCCCGGCCGCTGCAATGATTGCTATTAAACATCTTGGGACTAACGGTGGTGGCTGGTTTGGCGCAAACTCGGCCCACCCATTGGAAAACCCTTCTTACATTACTGATTCGGTAGAACTGATTGCCCAGGTGATTCTGCCGATGGCGATGGTTATTGCATTTGGTATCTTCATCAGACGCAGGAAATTATCATTGATGATTTTCGGCATCATGACAATCGGTATGTTTTTGCTGCTTATACCTACAATTAGCAGTGAACTTGGTGGAAACCCTGCTATAGCAAAAATGGGTGTATCCCAGTTATCGGGTGCTATGGAAGGAAAAGAGCTGAGGTTCGGACCTGCTATTTCCGGGTACTGGAGTACGGTTACAACTATTATTTCAACAGGATCTGTAAATAGCATGCATGATAGTTCTATGCCTTTAACTGGCCTATGGCAGTTACTCGGGATGATGATCAACGCATTTTATGGAGGATGCGGTGTAGGTGTACTTAATTATTTTATCTACCTCATTATTGCTGTATTTATTTCAGGTTTGATGGTCGGCCGTACACCAGAATTTCTGGGCCATAAAGTTGAGGCCCGTGAGATTAAAATAGCAGCCATCATCACATTACTTAGCCCCTTATTAATCTTGGCTGGTACTGCAATAGCGAGTTTCGTTTTTACCACACATGGAGATGCCGCATGGGCTGTGCAACCTAAAAACTGGTTGAATAATCCGGGTTTTCACGGTTTTTCTGAAATGTTGTATGAAATGACCTCTTCAAACGCAAATAACGGATCTGGTTTCGAAGGGCTGGGCGATAACAATGTGTTCTGGAATATATCGACGGGATTCGTGCTATTGCTGGGAAGATTTTTACCGATCATAGGACCGGTTGCCATAGCCGGATTATTAGGTGCAAAAAAATATGTTCCGGAATCAGCAGGTACGCTGAAGGCCGATACGCTGACTTTCAGTTTGATGACCTTCGCTGTAATCCTGGTTTTAAATGCTCTTTCTTATTTCCCTGCTTTAGCCTTAGGTCCGATTGCAGAATATTTTACCTTGATTAAATAGATATCATGAAGTCTTCCAATAAATTATTTGAACCTGCTTTAATGCAGACTGCTATAAAAGAATCTTTTATTAAACTTGATCCCCGCGTAATGGTGCGCAACCCTGTGATGTTTACTGTTGAAGTAGGCACACTGGTTATGGCTTATGTAACAGTATATTCCTTCAGTCATACCGGTCAGGGGTCACCTTTATATAATTTCTTTATCTTTTTAATCCTGTTCTTAACAGTACTATTCGCCAATTTTGCTGAAGCAATTGCAGAGGCAAGGGGAAAGGCCCAGGCCGATAGCTTGCGTAAAACCAGGGAAGAAACACCCGCAAAGGTGATACTGGAGAATGGTAATTTTGAAATGCGTTCTTCAAGCGAGTTGAAAAAAGGCGATGTCTTTCTATGTGAAGCCGGAGATACAATCCCAACCGATGGAGAAATTATCTCAGGCATTGCAACCATCGATGAGTCGGCGATTACAGGTGAATCTGCTCCTGTAATCAGAGAGGCCGGTGGTGATAAATCGTCTGTTACCGGTGGTACAAAGGTGTTGTCAGATGAAATAAAAGTAGTGGTGAGCACCGAGCCTGGAGAAAGTTTTTTGGATAAAATGATTGCCCTGGTAGAAGGTGCATCACGTCAGAAAACACCCAATGAGATTGCTCTAACGATCCTTCTGGCCAGTTTTACGTTGGTATTTATTATCGTCTGCGTAACACTGAAGCCCTTTGCAGATTATGCCAATACACCAATAACCATTGCTGCGCTGATCTCTCTGTTTGTATGTTTAATACCAACTACTATCGGCGGTTTGTTGTCTGCTATAGGAATTGCAGGGATGGACCGTGCGCTGCGTGCAAACGTGATCACCAAATCGGGTAAAGCGGTGGAAACTGCCGGTGATATTGATGTATTGCTCCTTGACAAAACTGGTACCATTACAATAGGGAACCGCAAGGCGACAAATTTTTATCCTACAACGGCCGTTGACCAAAAAACCTTTGTGAATGCGTGTGTTCTTAGTTCACTATCTGATGAAACACCAGAAGGTAAATCAATTATTGAACTGGCCACAGCAATGGAAAAATATGTACTGCCTGCTATACCTGAAGGTTCGTTATTTATCAAATTTACAGCTGAGACCAGGGCGAGCGGAATTGATACTCCTGATGGTAAACGTATCAGAAAAGGAGCTTTCGATTCGATCCGCAATATGGTAGAAAAAGCAGGTAATGTTTTCCCGGAAGATATTGCTGCTGAAGTGAAAAAGATCGCCTCAAATGGTGGTACGCCATTGGTAGTTGCAGAAAATGAAAAAGCACTTGGTGTGATTGAGTTACAGGATATCATCAAACCTGGTATCAGCGAGCGGTTTGACCGCCTGCGAAAAATGGGAGTGAAAACTGTGATGGTTACCGGCGACAATCCATTGACGGCAAAATTTATTGCTGACAAAGCAGGGGTGGATGATTTTATCGCTGAAGCGACTCCACTGGATAAGATGAACTACATCAAAGATGAACAGGCCTTAGGAAAGTTGGTAGCGATGATGGGTGATGGAACAAATGATGCCCCGGCCCTGGCGCAAGCGGATGTAGGCGTAGCAATGAACAGCGGTACACAGGCTGCCAAAGAAGCTGGTAATATGGTGGATTTGGATAACGATCCAACGAAACTAATAGAGATCGTCGAAATTGGTAAACAATTGCTGATTACCCGCGGTACGCTCACCACGTTTTCAATTGCAAATGACGTAGCAAAGTATTTTGCTATTGTCCCTGCACTCTTTATTGCCTCTATACCGGCCTTACAAAAACTCAATATCATGGGATTGCATAGCCCTGAAAGTGCAATTATGTCGGCTGTAATCTTTAATGCGATAATCATCCCAATCCTGATTCCGTTGGCTTTAAAAGGAGTTGCTTACAAACCAATAGGAGCTAGTGCTTTATTACGCAGGAACCTGCTTATTTACGGTCTGGGCGGCGTGATCGCTCCCTTTATCGGGATCAAGCTGATTGATTTACTGGTTGGATTATTTGTTTAATAAATTTTAATACTAAAATTATGAAAAAATATATTTTGCAGTCTATACGTCTGACTGCGGTATTGATGGTGTTGCTCTGTGTTATTTATCCGCTTGTTGTTGCTTTTGCAGGTGGCTTTTCTAAAGGAAAAGGCGGTGGTGAAAGAGTGATGAAAGACGGGCAGGTAGTTGGTTATGCCTTACTTGGCCAGTCGTTTACAAAACCCCAATATTTTTGGGGGAGGCCTTCTGCTGTAGGTTATAATGCTGCCGGATCGGCCGGTTCCAATAAGGGGCCATCTAATGAAGATTACTTGAAGGAAGTGAATGGCAGGGTAGATACCTTGCTAAAATACCACCCATACCTGAAAAGAAGTGATATACCTGCAGATATGGTTACTGCTTCAGGAAGCGGGCTGGATCCTGATATTTCGGTGGAAGGTGCTACCATTCAGATCAAAAGGGTGGCAGCTGTCAGAAAGCTGGACGAGAAACAAGTTGCTTCGCTGGTAAGCCAAACGATTAAAGGTCCTTTACTAGGACTTTTCGGCCCCTCAACTGTAAATGTGCTGGAACTGAACCTCGCACTTGACAAACTTAAATAGCCCTAATCTCTAAATAAACCAATGTAATGAGACGATTAATAATAATTGCTGCCACATTATTTACGGGTTTGTCTGCCACAGCGCAGGATGAACCGAAGATCAAAGTTACGGGTTATATCGACATGTATTATGGCTATGATTTTAACAAGCCTGATAATAATACACGCCCAGGTTTTATCTACTCTCATAACAGGAGTAATGAGGTAAATTTAAACCTGGGTTTTATAAAAGGGAACTATGATAACGGAACTGTTAGGGCTAATCTTGCACTGATGGCTGGAACCTACACAAATGCAAATTTAGCGGCAGAACCAGGGGTATTAAAAAACATCTTTGAAGCAAATGCGGGACTCAAATTATCCAAAACCAGTAATCTGTGGGTAGACGCGGGTATATTTGCTTCCCATATTGGCTTTGAAAGTGCTATTTCAAAAGACTGTTGGGTGCTGACCAGGAATATTGCCTCTGAAAACACACCTTATTATGAATCTGGCGCCAAAATAACGTATATCACCGATGATGGCAAATTAACCGCCACAGCCTTATATCTCAACGGCTGGCAGCGGATACAACGGCAAGACGGCAATAGCCAGCCTGCAGGAGGGGTTCAACTAGTCTGGAAACCCACAGAGCATATCACATTGAACTATAGCAATTACCTGGGTTCAGAAGGTGCAGATTCTATTCGTGTAAATCGTTTCTACCACAACTTTTACGGCATATTCAACCTAACAAAAGCATTTGGGATAACCCTGGGCTATGATTATGGTACCCAGCAAAAGGTAAAAGGTAACAGTGAAAAAAATAAAGTGTTGTCGCCCGTGGTTATAGCCCGCTATGTATTTACAAGCAAGCTGGCCCTTGCTGGCAGGGTAGAATATTATCAAGATAAAAATGGGGTAATTATCTCAACTGGTACACCAAATGGATTTAAGACTACGGGGTACTCTATGAATATTGATTATAGTCCTGTACCTAATGCCGTTGTGAGGTTAGAAGGTAAAGTTTATGATAGTAAGGATAAAATATTTGAAAGAAATCTCATTAATGTAAATTATAATGCAGCCATAACTGCAGGTATAGCTGTTTCATTCTAACAATTGATTAATCCGGAGAATTCCAGGGCGCACAAAACTCAAGATAATGGGAACCTTCTTAGAAATTTTCTTTACTTCACTGCTTACTTTTATTGCAGGAATCTTATGTGTGAAATACCAGCCAAAGCCAAATAAAAAACGGAAATTTGGTGAGCCAATCCACGTTACCCGCAGAGAAAAAGTAAAAACACTTTACCGGGATAACTCTCCCCGCTTTATTTTAATGTTGTGCATTGCGATGATTCTATTTACTTGCGTGTTGTATTTGTTGGATAAAGGGTATATAATTTTAAAATGGTAATCTAGTCCTTGGAATGATGGAAGAAGAAAGCAAGGAACAAGCGGTGAGTCAGTTTCTCAACCTGGTTAAAAAATCGAGGCGGGGAAAGTTTAAAGTATACATTGGGATGAGTGCCGGCGTAGGCAAAACTTACCGGATGTTGCAGGAAGCACATGCCTTGCTGAAGAATGGAATTGATCTCCAGATTGGCTATATCGAAACCCATAACAGGGCAGAAACCCACTCCCTGCTGGCCGGAATTCCTGTCATCCCACGCAGAAAGCTTTTCTACAAGGGGAAAGAAATGGAAGAAATGGATGTGCAGGCGATATTGAGCAGGCACCCTGAGGTGGTGATTGTAGATGAGCTTGCGCATTCGAATATTGAGGGTAGCAAGAACATCAAACGGTGGCAGGATGTATTGGATATTCTCGACGCAGGTATCAGTGTTATTTCCGCGGTGAACATTCAGCACCTGGAAAGCATGAACGAAGAAATTGAAAAGATTACCGGTATCCCGATTACGGAGCGGATCCCGGATAAGGTACTGGATGTTGCAGATGAGATTGTAAATATTGATCTTACTGCTGATGAGTTGATTGACAGACTAAGGGCAGGAAAGATATATGATGAAACAAAGATTGCCCGTGCGCTGGGTAATTTCTTTCAACCGGAGCGGATCCTCCAGCTGCGTGAACTGGCACTGAAGGAAGTGGCGCATCATGTGGAACGAAAGATTAACGTAGAAATACCAAAACAAATTAAATTGCGGCCTGAACGTTTTATGGCCTGTATTTCTACAAACAGCGTAACAGCGAAAATTGTAATCCGCAAAACTGCGAGGCTTGCCTCATATTACCGATCTCCCTGGATAGTTTTGTATGTGCAGAACACGAGTGAAAGCAGCGACAGGATTAAACTGGATCTGCAACGTCATTTAATAAACAATTTTAAACTAGCCACAGAGTTGGGGGCCGAGGTGATCAAAATAAAAAGTGAAGAGATTACTAAGACTATTATACGGGTGGCGAAGGAAAAAGAAGTAACTACTATTTGTTTGGGAAAGCCTCATTTAAGCCTTTTTCAGGTGATAATGAGAACTGCCGTTTTTAATGAACTGCTAAGAAATATCTCAGAGACAGAAATTGACCTGGTCATCCTGTCCTGAGGTAATAAAACTATAGAATAATGAAGATAAAAACTAAACTTCGACTAGGATTCGGCTTTCTGTTTGTGCTGGTGCTATTGTTCGGCTCTATATCGTTGTATTATATGAATCAGATATCGGAAAGCGCGAAGGTGATCCTTAAAGACAATTATGAGACACTAAGTTTTACCCGTGACATGCGTGCGATACTGGACCAGAATGAACTGCCTTTAGCGGAAAGCGTTGCAGACCGTTTCAGAAAAAACCTGACGATGGAAGAAAGGAATGTAACTGAACGTGGGGAAGGACAGGCAGTGAGCGCATTGAAAGCTGCTTTTCAGGTGATCATAAACCCATCGTTCCCGGCGGAGCAGCATAAACAGGCGGTTGCTAGTATGCGCAGGCAGCTGATGCATATCGATCAACTAAATATGGATGCTATTGTACGAAAAAATGCTGCAGCCCAGGCGGCTGTTGAAAAAGCGAGCTTATACCTGATCACATCAGCCTCATTTTGTTTCCTGGTGTTATTTTCTTTCGTAGTAAATTTCCCGGGTTTCGTAGCCAACCCCTTACGGGAATTCTCTGAGGCCATAAAAGCAATAGGCCGCAAGAACTACAAACAGCGGTTACATTTTGATGGTACGGATGAGTTTTCGGAGCTGGCCCTTTCTTTCAATGAAATGGTAGCGGAACTGAATAAGTGGGAAAATAGTAACCTCGCAAAAATCCAGTCGGAGAAGCTGAGGATCGAAGCGATTATTGAGCAAATGCAGGATGCCATCATTGGGCTAAATGAGAAGCAGGAAATCTTGTTTATGAATAAGGTTGCCGCACAGATATTAAACCTGGATGAAAAACAGGTAATTGGTCTGAATGTGAAAGACCTCATGAAAAAGAACGATTTATTGACCCGGATACTGAAAAATGAAGTTGATAGTAAGCCGATTAAAATCTATGCCGACAATAAAGAATCTTACTTTCAGCTGCAAAAAAGGGAAATTGTTGTACCTGTATTTGATGAGCAGGAAGCACCGGTAATTTTGCAGGCAGGAAAAACGGCTGGAATGGTTTATATATTGACCAACATTACGGAGTTTAAGGAGCTGGATGAAGCGAAAACAAATTTTATTGCCACGGTATCCCATGAATTGAAAACCCCGATATCCTCTATTAAAATGAGCCTTAAACTTATGGATGATGAGCGGATAGGATCGATGAACGATGAACAGAAACAGTTGGTGGAACATATCAAAGATGACTGCAGCCGCCTGCTGAAAATAACGAGTGAACTGCTGGATCTGGCGCAGGTGGAAACAGGTAATATTCAGCTCAATTTTGTCAAAGCAAAACCACTTGAAATTGTAAACTATGCTTTGAACGCTGTCAAATTCCAGGCGGAACAACGACACATTGAGCTGGAACTTATTGCTGACAATAGCCAATTAACAGTTAATGCAGATGTGGAGAAAACCGCATGGGTGTTGATTAACTTTTTGTCCAACGCTTTACGGTACAGTGCTGAGAAATCGAAAGTTCAGATCAGCATTGTGCAAAAAACCAGTGGCATTGAATTCTCCGTGCGCGATTTT
>Ga0247816_10000098_pt1 | contig 48028 bp, 52 predicted proteins | sample UWRJL209509C1_FD_179930 | JGI IMG/M metagenome (GOLD analysis project Ga0247816, IMG submission 179930) | Plant litter microbial communities from Arlington Agricultural Research Station in Wisconsin, United States - UWRJ-L209-509C-1 | ecosystem: Environmental > Terrestrial > Plant litter >...
TGCCGTTCGACCTGGTCGGCACCGTGCGGCTGCCCTACATCGGCTCGCTCGATGTCTGGCGGCTGGCCAGTTACGGCGGCGGCCTGTTCTTGCCGCTGAAGGACGCGCTGGCCGGCAAATCCGGCGGCACCTACGGTGGCGGCCGCTACCTGCTCGACACCATCAAGGGCGCCGACCTGGGCCCGGGCGTCGACGACGACAGCCTCATCCTGGACTTCAACTTCGCCTACAACCCGTCCTGCGCCTACGACCCGATGTGGGCCTGCCCGCTGCCGCAGGCCGGCAATGTCGTCACCGCCGAGATCCCGGTCGGCGAGCTCTACACGCCCCGGCACTGACGAACCAGCCGGTCAGCGCCCTAAAACGGATGCGTCCCACCCGGCTGCTTGACAGCATCCGCTAGAGTGGGACTACTTGTGAGTTCGTAGTTGCGCTCACTGCGTCGTAGAACGCCCTCTTCTTATCGACGGCCGCACGTGCGAGTTCGACTCGTGGACGTGTTGGTCCGGCCGATTTTTCGAATGACACTTTCTTACGGCGAACGGATGTGCCCATCGGCACCTTCGCCATGTGAATCCTCCTGGCTCCGGCTGTCGCTCAAGCGATACCGGTTCGATCGAGGAGACTGATGCCCGAAAGGCACCACTTTGTCTGAAACCTCCTTTGGCGCGCTAGGCGTGCCCGCTCCCCTCGTTGCCGTGCTCACCCAGCAGGGCATCGACAGCGCTTTCCCCATCCAGGTTGACACCCTGCCGGACACCCTGAAGGGCCGCGACGTTCTCGGCCGCGGGAAGACCGGCTCGGGCAAGACCCTGGCCTTCTCCATCCCCATGGTCGCCCGTCTCGGCGGCAAGCTCGCCGGTGGCAAGCGCCGCCCGGGCCGCCCGCTGGGCCTGATCCTGGCGCCGACCCGTGAGCTGGCCACCCAGATCACCGCGGCGCTCAGCCCGCTGGCCGAGGCGTACGGCCTCAACACCACCACCATCTTCGGTGGCGTCTCGCAGAGCCGTCAGGTGGCCGCCCTCAAGGCCGGCGTCGACATCGTCGTGGCCTGCCCCGGCCGCCTCGAGGACCTCATGAAGCAGGGCTTCGTGAACCTCGACTCGGTGGAGATCACCGTGCTCGACGAGGCCGACCACATGGCCGACCTGGGCTTCCTGCCCGTCGTCACCCGCATCCTGGACAAGACCCCGTCCAGTGGCCAGCGCCTGTTGTTCTCCGCCACGCTCGACAACGGCGTGGACAAGATCGTGCGCCGGTTCCTGCACAACGAGGTCCTGCACTCCGTCGACGAGGCCACCAGCCACGTCTCCGCGATGACCCACCACGTGTTCGAGGTCGACGGCGCCGACTCCAAGAAGGAGCTCGTCGAGAAGCTCGCCTCCGGCAGCGGACGCCGCATCCTCTTCATGCGCACCAAGCACCACGCCAAGAAGCTGGCCAAGGCGCTCACCGACGCGGGTATCCCGTCCGTCGACCTGCACGGCAACCTGTCCCAGGTGGCGCGTGACCGCAACCTCGCCGCGTTCAGCGCCGGCACCGTCAAGGTGCTCGTCGCCACCGACGTCGCCGCCCGTGGTGTGCACGTGGACGACATCGAACTGGTCATCCACGTCGACCCGCCCGCCGAGCACAAGGCCTACCTGCACCGCTCGGGCCGCACCGCCCGCGCCGGCAGCGCAGGTGACGTCGTCACCATCGTTCTGCCCGCCCAGAAGCGCGACACCGACCAGCTGCTGCGCAAGGCCGCCATCACGGTGACCCCGCAGCGGGTGAACGCCAACTCCCCCGCCGTGATCGCCCTCACCGGTGATGTCGCCGCGTACGTCAAGCCGGTCCCCCGGGTCGAGCAGCCGCAGGGCCAGTCACAGGGTGGTCGCTCGCAGGGCGCCAACGCCCAGCGCAAGCGTTCCAACCGGGACGACCGCGACAACGGCGGCCGCGGTTCCCGCGACTCCGGTGGCCGTGGCGGACGCGGCGGCGACGCCGTTGCCGCCGGCGGTTCGCGTCACGAGCGCGGCGAGCGTCCGGCGTCGTCCGGTCGCAGCCACGCCCCGCGCACGGGTGGCTCTGGCACCAACGGATCCGGCCGTTCCGGCGGCCTGCAGGTCGGCGGCCTGGTTCGCGGCTCCGGTTCCACCGGTGGCGGCGCCCGTCGTTCCGCACCGCGCCGCGCGCAGGGCTAACTTCCCGCCGCATCCGCTGCACCGCACCACCCGAACGGGCCGGCTCCCCAGGAGCCGGCCCGTTCGCCCGTTAACCCCCGCCGTGATGCATAACTCCTGCTAAATTCCCGGCCGCCCACCGACCGCCGCATGTTTCCGCGGCGGCGCCGGGGCATCCACCCAAATTGCAGGAGTTGTGCTCCCCACCGGGGTGGTCATGCGGAGTCGGCGGCCGGGGTTAGGGTCGAGGTATGAACACCGAAGTTGTTGTTCGGCCCGTCACCGAGACGGATGCCGACGCCCTGGGCCGCGTCCACGCCGCCTGCTGGCACGAGTCCTATGACCACATCCTGAGCCAGGCTGCCCTGTCGCAGCTGCACCCGGAACGCCTCGCCCAGATGTGGCGCCGCTTCTCCGCCCAGGGCCCACGCTTCCGCCACGTCGTGGCCGAGATCGACGGGGAGCTCATCGGCTTCGCCGGCAGCGGCCCGGGGCGCGACGCGGGGGCACCCACGGAGCACGAGCTGCACTTCATCTACCTGCTGCAAGCCCATCAGGGTAGCGGCGTGGGCCAGGCCCTCTTCGACGCCGTGGTCGACCCCGGCCCCACCTACCTCTGGGTTGCGGCGGACAACCCCCGCGCCCACCGGTTCTATGCCCGCAACGGCTACCTGCCCGACGGCCAAGAACGCACCGAAGAGGTACTCGGCGAGCCGTTCCGCGAGGTGCGACTGGAGCGCTAGTGCGTCCGGCGGGCGCGGTTACTTGACCGCGCCCGCCGTCAGCCCTCGCACGAAGAACCGCTGCAGCAGGAAGAAGATCAGCAGCGGCACGACCAGGACGATGAACGACCCCGCGGCCACACGCTGCCAGCCCTGGCCGTATTGGCCCAGGAGAGAGTAGAGCCCCTGCTGGAGCACCTGGTTGGGGCCACTCTGGATGAACAGGTACGCCACAAAGAAGTCGTTCCACACCCAGAGGAACTGGAAGATCGCGAACGACGCCAGCGCGGGCACCGACATCGGCACGGCGAGCCGCCAGAAGATCTGGAAGTGGCTGGCACCGTCCACCCGGGCCGCCTCGATCAGCGAGTTCGGCAGCGTCGACATGTAGTTGCGCAGAATGTAGATCGCGAGCGGCATCGCGAACGTGGCGTGCACGATCCAGGCCGCGGGGTACTGTCCGATGATCGGGATGCCGGTGGCGTTACCGAACCAGACGAACAGCTGGAGGATGGGGATGACCGCGATCTGGATCGGTACCACCATGAGGCCCAGAATGACCGCGAAGTAGATCTCCTTGCCGCGGAACTGCAGGAACGTGAAGGCGTAGGCGGCCATGGCGGCGATCATCACCGGGAGCACGGTGGCCGGTATCGTGACCGCCGCCGAATTCCAGAACGTGGTCCCGGCATCCAGTGCGTCCCAGGCGTCACCGAAGGCCTGCACCGTCCAGTCTTGGCCGAATGGGTTGAGGAAGACGGTCCACCAGCCCGTGGCATCCACGTCAGCCTTGCTACGCAGGCTCGTGATCAGGAGTCCCACCAGAGGGAACAGCCAGGCAACGGCGATGATCCCCATGATGATGGTGATGATGACGTGGGGCTTCTCCTGCTCGGCACCGGCGTTGTTGCGTCTCTTCGTCTTCCGGGGCGGGTTGGCGACAGGGGTCGGTGTCACGGTCATCGGAGTTCCTCCTGCGACTTGTAACTGCGGATTTGGTACACGATGAGTGGCACAACCGCGATCATCAGGATGATCACGACCGCCGCGGCCTTGCCCGGATTCTGGAAGCTGAACAGCTGCGAATAGAAGTCGACGACCAGCACGCTGGTGTTGTACTGTCCGCCCGTCATGCCGTAGATGATGTCGAAGCTCTTCATGACGAAGATGGTGACCGTGACGAAGACGGCCAGCACCGTGCCGCGGATCTGCGGAACGATTATCAGGAGGAACGTCCGACGTTCGTTCGCCCCGTCCAGGCGCGCGGCCTCGATCGTCTCCTCAGGCACGCCCTTGACGGCCGCCGACAGGAGCACCATCGCGAAGCCCACTTGGAGCCAGATGACGATGAACATCAACAGGAAGCTGTTGACGCGGGCCGCATCGATCGTGAGCCACGGCACCGGGTCGTTGCCGGTGAGACGTGTCCACACCGCGTTGAGCAGGTAGATCTGGGGGTTGCCGGGCGGGGCGTAGAAGTAGATGAAGCGCCAGGTGGCGGCCGCTGCGATGCCGCTGATCGCCATCGGAATGAAGATCATCGCCTTGAACGACTGCTCGCGGCGTTTACCGAGCCGGTCCGTGAGGATCGCGATCAGCAGTCCGATCAGAACTGCAGAGGCCGGCACGACGATCACCCAGAGCAGGTTGTTGAGTAGGACGCCAAGGAAGTTCGGGTCGGTGAACAGCGAGATGTAGTTGTCCAGACCCACGAAGGTCGCCCCCTCGCCGCGGCGTTTGCTCTGCTCCATGAAGCTCTCCACGAAGGTGCGGAGCGCCGGGTAGAGCAGGAACACCGCGACGAGGACGATCACGGGGAACAGGAAAACATACGGAAGCAGCCGAGCTTTCGTCCTGTCCTGCTGCTTTTCAACGATCCAGTTGAAGAGCCAGAAGATCAAGAACGAGAGCCCCAGACCCAGGACCACGGATATCACTGCACTGAAGATAGCCATCGGAGCCGCCTGACGTCATTGTGAGGATGGAAGGGTCGCCTGTCGGGCGGCGGTGACGCCGCCCGACAGCGGGTTGAACTCGCTTAGCGCGGCCAGGCGGAGTCGATGTCCTGGAAGGCCTGGTCCATCGTCTTCTGACCGGCGAACCAGCTGGTCAGTTCGGTCCACTCGGCGCCCGCGCCGACCTCGCCCGGCATCTGGTCGGAGGCGTCGAAACCGAACACTTCGGAGTTCTTCAGCAGCTCTTGTGCGTTCTTCTGGAACTCGGTGGTGTAGTTCGAGGCGTCGAAGTCGTTGTGCGGCGACAGGAAGATTGCCTGGCTGGCGTACCCGTTGGTCCCGAACTCCTTGCTGGTGATGTACTCCACCACCTGCTTGGTGGCATCGGAGTCCGTGAAGGCACCGACGAGGTCGCCGCCGCCGAGCATCGAGACATCCGTGCCCTCCGGGGAGGGCAGCTGGAAGAAGTTGATGTTCGTCAGGTCGTTCTGTGCGATCTGCGCCTTGATCTCATCCGGGAAGAAGTCCGAGATGAACGATCCCTGCCGCATCATGAAGCACTGACCGTTCTCCGCTCCGGTGACAAAGAGCTGGTTCCCGGCGGTCTGGAATGACGTGGTGGCCGCTGCCGCCCCGCCCCCGTTGACCTGGTTCGGTGCCAGGAGCTCATCCGCGACCTTGGTGCCCGCCTCCTCCACCAGCGGGCTGGCGAACAGAACGTCTCCGGTGATCCACTTGTTGTACTCATCGAGGCCACCGAAACGCAAGACGTACTCTTCCAGCCAGTCCGTTGCCGGCCAGCCGGTGGCGGCACCCGCTTCGAGGCCGACGCACCAGGGGTAGCCGAGACCCTGGGCGACGATCTGCTGCTGCACTGCCGTCAACTCGGCATCCGTCGTGGGGACCGTCAGTCCGGCCGCCTCGAACGCGGCCGGGTTGTACCAGACCAGCGATTTCACGTTGATGGAGTACGGCAGTCCGAAGGTTTGACCGTCGACCTCGGCAATCGTGCCGAGACCGTTCGCCTCGTCGGCGGTGATCGCGTCGACGTCGATACCGAGATCCTCCAGCGGGAACAGCGACTGCGTCTGACTCTTCAGCACACCCGGCTGCGGATAGATCGCGACGTCTGGCGGGTTGCCCGCCGTGGCCCGAGCCACAACCGCGGTCTGGAAATCGGTGTTGCCGTCGTAGGTGACCGAGATCCCTGACGTTTCCGACCACTTGTCCAGATCGTCTTGGAAGGCCTTGGCCTGGGCGTCGGTGAACGCGCCCATGATCGTCACTTTTTTGTCGTCCTGAGTATCGGCTCCGCCGGTGCATCCGGCCAGCAGGCCCACGGCCGCGACCACAGCCGCCAAACGAGTAATCCGGTTTCGAAGCATCATTGCTTCATCCTCTCGTCGGGGAGACTCGGTCTCCCAAAACGCTTTACTGCCGTGACTATAGTTAGGTCGCCGTGAACTCAAAACGGCTGAAAGTTACGACGGCGTAACGATGGCCAGCCGCCCGATAAAATCGACGGATGCCTACAATCCCCGTCATCCTCGACGTCGACACGGGCGTCGATGACGCCCTCGCCATCCTGTTCGCCGTCGCTCACCCCGACATCGAGGTGCTCGGCATCAGCTGCGTCGCCGGCAACGCCTCGCTGGAACGGGTGGTTGAGAACACCCTGCGCATCCTCGACGTCGCCGGCGCGCCGCAGATCCCGGTGGCGGCCGGCGCCCGCCGACCGTTGATCTCCCCGGCCCGCAGCGCGTCGCACGTGCACGGCGAGGGCGGGCTGGGCACCGTGCACCTTCCGCCGGGCGACCGCACCCCGGCGCCGGTGCACGCGGTCGAGCTGATGCGCCAGCTCATCACTGCGAGCCCCCGCCCGGTCACCCTGGTGGCGTTGGCCCCGCAGACCAACCTGGCCCTGCTGCTGCGCCAGTACCCCGAGCTGGCCGAGAACATCGAACGGATCGTGTTCATGGGCGGCTCCGCCAGCGTGGGCAACGCGACCGCCGTGGCCGAGTTCAACGTCTGGCACGACCCCGAGGCGGCCGCGATCGTGCTCGACACCGGCATCCCCACGTTCATGTACGGTCTGGATGTCTTCAATCAGGTGAGCGTGGACCAGGACGTCGCCGCCGCGCTCGAGGCCGGAGACACTCCCTATAGCCGCACCGTCGGTGCGCTGCTGACCAACCGGGTGGCGCGCAGCGAGACCAGCGTCGCGGAGTACACGGGTCTGATCGGCGACGCCGGCGCCATCTGCGCCTTGGTGGATCCGGAAGCCCTGCAGACCCGGCTCCTGCCGGTGCGGGTGGAACTGACCGGCTACGGGCGCGGCCAGACCATCGTCGATCAGCGCCGCCGGGTGGGCGAAGACATCGTGCACGGCACCGCGGGCAGCTGGGAGGTGGTCGAGGTCGCCCTCGACGTGGACGCCCCGCGCTTCGTGAGCCTGTTCCTGACCACTCTGGGTCTCTGACGCCCCCGCGAACTGTGACCTACACCCCGAAAACAGGCCCCGGACGGTGCTCAGGTCACGGTTCGCGGAACGTTTAGCGGAGGGCGCCCACCGAGGCGAGGGCCATCCGGAGGAGACTGCCGCGGCCGCCTTCCAGCTCGGCCGAGACCGCGTCGGAGCCGGCCTCTTCCGGGGTCATCCAGGTGAGCTCGAGGGCATCCTGGCGGGGATCGCAGGTGCCGGTGACCGGAACGACGTAGGCCAGCGAGACGGCGTGCTGGCGGTCATCCGTGAACGCTGTGATGCCCGGCATCGGGAAGTACTCGGCGACGGAGTACGGCACCGGGCTCGGCGGCAACTGCGGGAACGCCATCGGCCCGAGGTCTTTCTCGAGGTGCCGGAACAGGGCGTCGCGCAGGGTTTCGCCGTAGAGCACCCGGCCGGAGACCAGCGTGCGGGTCATCTTGCCCTCCGGGGTGGCGCGCAGCAGCACGCCCACTTCGACGACCTGACCGAGGCCGTCCACCCGCACGGGCACCGCCTCCACATAGAGCAGGGGCAGGCGCTGGCGGATCTCGGCCAGTTCGATTTCGCTCAGCCAGCCCGGGTTGGTGCTGGGTGGCGGCGCGTCGTCCCCGCCAGGCGTCCAGTCCGGATCGGGGTCAGGGGTGCGCACGCTCATAGTTCATTCTCACTCACCGAACGCCCCGACGCACCACCGGGCACCGCGAGTCAATGAAAGTATGGGAGCTGTCGCCCCACAAGCTGCTCGCCCCGACCCAGAGGAACACCATGCAGAACCCCAGCCGCATCGAACCGATCGACACGGATGCCGTGCTCTGGTCGGCCTCCGCCGCCGACCGGGTGGACCGCCCACTGTTGCTCGTGCTGCACGGGTACGGGTCGCACGAGGGTGACCTGTTCGCGCTGGCGCCGCACCTGCCGCTCGAGCCGACGATCGCCGCGCTGCGGGCACCGCTGGCCGCCGGTCAGGGCTGGTCCTGGTTCCCCATCGGCGTGCCGGGCGACCCGGCCGGTGACGCGGTCGACGCTGCCGCCGCCGGCATCCTGGACTGGCTCGACGCGCTACCGGAACAACCGACCTCGATCGGCCTGCTGGGTTTCTCGCAGGGCGGGGCGATGGCGTTGCAGCTGATGCGGCACGCACCGGAGCGGTTCGCCTTCGCGGTGCAGCTGTCGGGGTTCGTCGCCCCCGGTGCGCATCCCGGTGACACCCGACTGGCCGAGCTGCGCCCGGCGGTGTTCTGGGGCCGGGGCACTCACGACCCAGTGATTCCCGACACCGCGATCGCGCGCACCCAGGCCTGGCTGCCCGGGCACGCCACCGTCACCGAGGGCATCTACGAGGGCCTCGGGCACTCGATCTCGCAGGCCGAGCTGGGCGAGATCGTCACGTTTCTGCGCGCGCAGTACTGAGCCGCGAGTTGCCCTTTAACGAACGAATTGCCCCGGTCCACCGGGGCAACTCGTCCGGGGCGGGGCAACTCGGCTGAACTGGGCGGGCTAGAGCAGCTTGCGGCCGGCCTCTTCGTTCTGGGCGATCTGACGCTCGATGTGCGCCTTCTTGCGAGCCTTCTCGGCGTCGCGCTCCTTGACCCGCACGATCTCCTCGCGCACCTCGAACTGGGTGGCGCGCTCGGTGACCAGCCAGGCCGGCGGCTGCTTGAGCAGCGCCTGAATCTCGGCGGTGGTGAGCGGCTCGGTCACGTCACCGCGCACCAGACCGGAGATGGAGACGCCGAGCTTGGCGGCGACGACCTGCTTGGGGTGCGGTCCGTTGGCGCGCAACTCGGTGAGCCACTCCGGCGGGTTCGCTTCGAGGTCGGCCAGGTCGGTGCGGGACACCGGCGCGGACTGGAACTCCTCGGGTGCTGCTTCGAGCAGAATCCCGAGCTTCTGGGCAGCCGTGGCCGGCTTCATGGTCTGGGTCTTCTTCTCGCTCATTGTTCCAGCGTATAGCCTGAGAGCGGCACGCCCTCCGTTCGTGTGCCCACAAACGCACGAGAGAGGATGCCGGTGACTTTTTCCATTGCCTTCGTCGCCGGGGTCACCCCCACTAAGTGGACCCGCATCTGGGAGTCCCGCCGCCCCGAGGTCGAACTCGAGGTGTTCCGCACCACCCCCGTCGAGCAGGAGGCAGTGCTTCGGGACGGCCGCGCCGACGTGAGCCTGGTGCGTCTGCCGATCGATGAAGACGGCCTCAGCCTGATCAACCTCTACAACGAGATTCCCGTCGTGGTCGTCGCCAAGGACCACTTCGTGGCCGACGCCGACAGCGTGGTGGTGGCCGACCTCGTCGACGAGCACCTGCTGCAGGACCCCGACGACGTGCCGGAGTGGCGCGATGACGCGGTCGAGGTGCGCGACGGCAGCCGCCGCGCCCTCCCCGTGATGCGGGACTGGGACGAGGTCATGGAACAGGTTGCCGCCGGCGTGGGCATCGTCATCGTGCCGCATTCCGTCGCCCGGTTGTACAGCCGCAAGGACGTCGTCGCCAAGCCGATGGAGGACACCGCGGAGAGCCAGATTGCCCTGGCTTGGCGCACCGACAACACCACCGCCGACGTGGAGGAGTTCATCGGCATCGTGCGCGGCCGCACCCGGGACAGTTCGCGCACCAACGCGCCGACGGCCGGCGACGAGCCGGTGAAGAAGGAAAAGAAGACCGCCAAGGCGAAGGCCGCCGCGAAGGCCGTGCGCGCGGCAGCGGCAGCGGCCAAACCGGCCACCCCGCGCAAGACGCAGAACGCGCCGGGTCGCACCCGCAACTCCCCCAGCCCGCAGGCGGGCAAGCGCCGCGGCGGGCGCTGACGCGAACGCGCCGGGTCAGACCGGCTCAACCGGCTGGCGCAGCACAGTCTTCAGTTTCTGCGGAGGGGTTCGGCGCGGGTCACCGAGGTAGACCTCGTGGTGCCGGCCGCGTTCGCGCAGGCCCGCATTGGGCAGCACCTCACCGTGCAACCTCAGCAGCGCCGGCGTCTCCTCGTCGTAGGAGCCGACGTGCAGCAGCTGCAGGCAGTGCCCCTCGTCGAGGCGCTCCATCCGCACCAGGTCCAGCGCCGGTAGCGACCTCTTCTTGGCGCCGACGGCGGCTATCGACTCGGTGACCAGAGCATCCGTCACCCACTCGGGCTGGCTGATCAGCATCGTCCAGCTCCAAGCAGCCTTGTCGCGGGCGGCGAAGACGGATGCGTCGTCGGCGTACCAGAGCCCCTCCAGTGGGCCCACCACCAGGTCGCGGCCTGCGCGTTTACTCGCGAACTTCACCGTGTAGGCCACCGCGTACAGCGCCTCCACCGCTTCGGCATACGCCGGTGCGGTGTTCGGGTCACCCGACCCGGCCACGGCGAGGAACCGTTGCGGCGGCACCGTCACCGGCTCCCAATCGCGGTTCTTCGGGGCGTACAGGGTGCGCAGCTCACGCTTCACGTCGTACGGTGCCTCCCGAGTCTCGGTCACCACTGGTCAGTTCTGCAGCACGGAGAGGATGTTGCCGGCCGGGTCGGCGAACCAGGCGATCCTCGGCCCCTCATCACCGCTGGCGATGCCGCGTTCGTCCTGCTGGAAGCCGTCGTAGCGCAGGAATTCCACGCCGCGTTCGGCGAGCACGTCCACCGTCTGATCGATGTCGTCGACCTCGAGGTTGAGGATGGTGAACACTGCCGGCTCGTGGTCTTCCTTCGGGTAGACGAAGACGTCGGCACCACCGGGCAGGGTGAGCCGGAGCGATCCCATCCCGCCGTCGCCGATGTCGAGCCCGAGCACCTCACCGTAGAAGGCGCGGGCGGCCTCGATGTCTGGCACCGCGAATCCGCTGAAGCCATGCCGGTAGTCCACGTCGATCGTTGGCATCAGTCACTCCTCCATGACGGCGATGATATTGCCGGCCGGGTCCGCGATCCAGCCGCCGGTGGGCATGCCCTCGCCGCGGGCGATGCCGCGTTCGTCCTGCCCGAAGCCGTCGTACCGCAACATCTCCACCCCGCGCTCGGCGAGCGCGTCCACGGCCTCGGAGATATCGGGCACGGAGAGGTTGAGGACGGTGAACACGGCGGGCTGGTGGTCTTCCTTGGCGTAGACCAGCACCTCACTGCCGCCGGGCAAGGACAGCTGCAGGAATCCCATCGAATTCTCCTCGACCGTGAGGCCGAGCACGTCTTGGTAGAAACTGCGGGCGACGCCCAGGTCGGGCACGGCGAATCCGCTGAAGCCACGCCGGTAGGTCAGGTTCGTTGTTGGTGCCATGATCGTCTCCTTCTGCTCGGCTGTCTCGAACCGCGTACGGTCAGCGCGAACTGATCGACGCGAACTTACGGATGCATAGTGGCACGAACACCACGAGCAGCACGACCACCCCGATGAGCACGGTCAACACCGGGTTCTGGAGCGTCCAGACATCCGGTACCGGTGCACTGCCCTGATTGCCGAACAGCTCCCGGGCGGCCTGCACCAGGGCGGACACCGGGTTGTACTCGGCGAAGGTCTTCAGCGGCCCCGGCAGCGTTTCGAGCGGCACGAAGGCGTTCGAGATGAAGGTGATCGGGAACAGGATGATGAACGAGGCGTTGTTGATCACCTCCGGCGAGCGCACACTCATGCCCAGCAGCGCCATCACCCAGCTGAACGCGTAGCTGAACAGCAGCAGCAAGCCGAGACCGGCGAAGAACTCCCCCATCGACGAGTTCACCCGCCAACCCACCAGGAACCCGGTGATCATCATGATGATCATCGAGATAGTGTTCAGCACCAGGTCACCGTTGGTGCGGCCGACCAGCACAGCGGATGAGCTCATCGGCAGACTGCGGAACCGGTCGATGATGCCGTCCTTGAGGTCTTGCGCCATCGCGGAGCCGGAGAAGGTGGAGCCGAACACCACGGTCTGGGCGAAAATGCCGGCCATCAGGAACTGCACGTAGTCGGTGCCCTGCACACTGATCGCGCCGGCGTAGACCTGGCTGAACAGCAGCACGAACATGATCGGCTGGATGACCGCGAACACGAGCATGTCCGGGGTGCGCTTGATCTTGATGAGGTTCCGTTTGGTGGTCGTCCAGCCGTCCGAGAACCACAACGACAGCGGGTTCCAGTTGGTTGGCGCGAGAACGGGCCGTTCGGCTGTCGTGGTCATTTCACCTTCTCCAGTTTCTCGTCTTCGTTCTCGTCGCCGGCCTTGTCGGCCTTGTGCCCGGTGAGCTTCAGGAACACATCGTCGAGGGTGGGCCGGCGCATGCCGGCGTCGTGCAGTTCGATGCCGGCGCTGCGGAGGTCGGCGAGCACGTGCTGCAGGGCGGGCGGCCCGTCGGTGACGGCCACGTCGAGGCCGCGTCCGTCGCCGGAGACCTGGGGGTCCCCGGCGCCATAGCGGGCCAGCACCTGGAAGGCGGCGTCGCTGTCGGCGGCGTCGACCAGCGCCACCACCACCCGGTGACCGCCGATCTGCGCCTTGAGTTCATCTGAGGTGCCCTCGGCGATCACCCTGCCTTCGTCGATGACCGCGATGCTGTCGGCCAGCTGGTCGGCTTCTTCGAGGTACTGGGTGGTGAGCAGCACCGTGGTGCCGCTGTCGACGAGGCGGTTGATCACGCCCCACAACGCGATCCGGCTGCGCGGGTCGAGCCCGGTGGTCGGTTCGTCGAGGAAGAGGATCTTGGGGTTGAACACCAGGGCGCCGGCCAGGTCGATCCGACGGCGCATGCCGCCGGAGAACCCCTTGACCGGGCGGTTTCCAGCCGCGGTCAGCTCGAACAGGTCGATGAGTTCCTGGGCTCGCCGCCGGGACGCCGCGCCACCGAGGTGGTAGAGCCGGCCGACCATCTCGAGGTTCTCGAAACCGGTCAGGTTCTCGTCGACGGCGGCGTACTGGCCGGACACCCCGATGATGCTGCGCACCGCCTTAGGGTCGTCGAGAACGTTGATGCCGTCCACGACCGCGGTGCCGGTGTCCGGCTTGATCAGGGTGGTCAGGATCTTGACCACCGTGGTCTTGCCGGCACCGTTAGGCCCCAGGATGGCCTTCACCGTGCCGCGCGGCACCGAGAGGTCGAGGCCGTCGAGTGCGTGCACCGGTCCGGTTTTGGATTTGTAGGTCTTCGTCAGCCCGGAGGCCTCGATGATCGTCATGTGTTTGCCCCTGCCCGCTGGGTTGTTATGCTGCAATGTGTACGTCGTACACATGTCAAGTTTCAACAGTAACGAGACGAGTTCACTTTGACAACGGGTTCCCAGAAACTCATCGCGCGAAGTTCTTACCGGCACGGCGACCTGCATCGCGCGCTCATCGAGGCAGGTGTCGCGTTGGCCAGGGAGGGCGGTCCATCCGCTGTGGTACTGCGGGAAGCGACCCGTCGCAGCGGTGTCTCCCCGAACGCCGCCTACCGGCATTTCGCCGACCGGCAGGCCCTGTTGGATGCCGTCTGCTCGAGCTGTCAGGCACTGGTGGCCTGCGCGATCGAAGAGGACCAGGCGCTCATCGACACCGACGACCCGGCCGAGGCGGCCCGGTTGCGGTTCCGTGCGGTGGGCACCGGTTACCTGCGGTTTGCGCTCGAGCAGCCGGGCCAATTCCAGACCGCATTCTCGGCATCGTCGGACCTCGACAGCGCGACCAGCTCTGCTCGGGCCGGGCTGAGCGGCTTCACCCCGTTCCAACTACTCACCAACGCCCTGGACGACCTGGTCGCCGTCGGCGCGCTCCCCGCCGACCGGCGCCCGGCCGCCGAATTCCTGGCCTGGTCCGCCGTGCACGGTCTGGCCGAGCTGTTCATCGACGGACCGCTGTTGGCTCTGCAGGACGACGTGAAACAGCAGCTGATCACCCGTGTGATCGACATGGTGGAGAAGGGGCTCTAGCGAGACGTCGCCGCGCCTGTCAGGGGCTGACGACGCGCCCTGACCCGCGGGTCTCGATGGTGGAATCGGGGTGCCAGGCCACCGTGATGTCCAGTACCATCGGCGGCGACCCATCCGGCGGCTCCCGCAGAATGCTGGTGCTCTCCCAGGTCAGCCGCAATCCGGTCGACGGGTAGTCCGATTCCGGGGCGCAGGTGGACAGGTAGCCGCCGTCCTCTGGCACCAGCACCAGGCACATCATGTTCTCCGACCCTCGCGCGGCGTAATACGGCTGGTCGGTCAGCCCGTCACCGTCGGCGTCGGTCCAACCCGCCGAGCCGAGGTACCGGAACGATCCGGGCGCGAAGCTGGCGGGCATCGTCACCCGCGGAGTGTCCCGGTCGGTCGGTGGGCGGGCGAAGACCTGCGCCGCCAGCACCGGCATCGGCTTCTCCGGTGTGGCACTCGGGGTGGGTGTCGCGCTTGGGGTGGCGCCGGCCAGCACCCCGTCGAGTTGGCCGCCGGCACTCACAGCGCTGCCGAGTGCCACGCCGAGCAGAACCGCCGCCGCCAATCCGATCACCATGCGGATGCGCCGGCGCGACGAGGCCGGGACATCGGGCGCTGCCGAGACCGGCAGCAGGTCACTTGCCTGGTCGTCGTCCTCGGCCCCGGCCTCGGCCGGGGCCGCGGACTGCGCGTCGGGCCGGGCGGCCGCCGGGCCCGTCCCGTCCGGGGGCACCGGTCGGCCGAGTCGAACCGCGGCGAGCGCCTGCTCGATCGCGGCCCGCTCGGTCGCGATCTGTCGTTCACGTTCGTGCACGGCTTGGGCAACCGCATGGTCCCCGGCCGCGTCACCGTCCTCGGCGAACAACCGACGCTGCAGCACCCTCAGTTCCGCCTCGGGCGACGGGCGCCCGCTCGGGGTGGCGTCGGCCGGATGATCCAGCCACCAGAGGGCGTCGAGCGCCGCCCACCGGCCTCGATGCGCCGCATCCACTGCCGCCAGAAAGCTCGGGTCGTGGATTGCCCGTTCGTACGGATCGTCGTTGTTCCGCGCCTGTATCACCGAGAGTCCCCTCGTTTGTGCGCACATCCTGCCACGAGCCGACGGTTTAGCAGAGAGCCCGTCGCCGCGATCGTGCGGTCCTCTCCGGCGGGGCACCGGCATTGGCCGGGCGTGATGCCGGTGTCAGGATGACCGCATGACCTCGACCCCGACGCAGCCGGACCGGTGGGGCGGACCCCGGCAGGCGCACTGGCAGCAGGTGGTGGACTGGCCGCTCACCATCGCGGCCATCGTCTTTCTGGTCGCCTACTCGGTCACCGTCATCGTTGACCTACCCCTGGCCGCCCATGAGGTCCTGCGCTGGGTCATCCTGATCAGCTGGGTATTGTTCCCGGTGAACTATCTGGTGGAGATCGTGCTCGCCGAGCATCCCTGGCACTGGGTGCGGCGGCACCCGGTGAACCTCGTGTTCGTGCTGCTGCCGTTGCTGCGCCCGCTGCGACTGCTGCGGGTCATCGCACACAGCAGCCTCTTCCAGCAGTCCGCCGGCACCGCGTTTCGCGCCCGGGTGCTGGTGTACCTGGCCGGTGCCGCCGTCCTGGTGACCTACATCGCCGCGCTGGCCGTGCTGGAGGCCGAGCGTGGAGCGCCGAACGCCAACATCACCTCGTTCGGCGACTCGCTCTGGTGGGCCGCCGTGACCATCACCACGGTGGGGTACGGCGACTTCACCCCGGTCACCCTGCGCGGCCGGCTGATCGCCACCACGCTGATGCTCGGCGGCGTTGCGGTGCTCGGCGTGCTCACCGCCACCCTGTCGTCCTGGATCGTGCAACGGGTCGCCGACGCCGAAGCCCAGCGGCAGAACAGCCGGTCGTAGGCCAGCATCCGCCCGAATAGGGCCAGCGGTGCCGGAATGATACACTCTCTGAATACCCTTCACGAACCGCTGTGCCATTTTCAGCCGCGTGCCGTGCCCAGTGACTCGACCTGGGTGCGTCGAATCGGCTGTAGCAGCATCGAGGTCGAGCACGCTTGTGCCCAGCACCGTGGGCGGTATCCGTCAAACCACGCTCAACGAATTATGAGGCTGCATCAGATGATTTTTGAAGTCGGCGAGACCGTCGTCTACCCCCACCATGGCGCAGCTACCATCACGTCAGTCGACACCCGCACGATCAAGGGTGTCGAGAAGCGTTACATCACGCTGACCGTGCACCAGAGCGACCTGGCCATCAACCTGCCGATCGACAACGCCGAGCTCGTCGGTGTGCGCGACGTCATCGACGCTGCCGGTGTCGAGGCCGTCTTCGACGTGCTCCGCAGCGACGTCGAGGAAGAGCCCAGCAACTGGTCCCGCCGGTACAAAGCCAACACCGAGAAGATGGGCAGCGGCAGCGTCTACCGCGTCAGCGAGGTCGTTCGCGACCTGTGGCGCCGTGACCGCATCTCCGGCGTCTCCGCCGGCGAGAAGCGGATGCTCATCAAGGCCCGCCAGGTGCTCGTCTCCGAGCTCGCGCTCGCGCAGAAGTCCACCGAGGAAGAGGCCTTCGTCACCCTCGACGACGTGCTGAACGCCAGCGTCGCCGAAGTGGCCTAAGCACCCGCCACCGATTCACCACCGCGTCGCCGGATGAGCAGCCCTGTGGCCGCCGCCCGGCGACGTCGTGCGTTAACGCCTGCGTCACTGCGACGGTCCGGGTGGGTCACCGTCGGCATCGTCACGCTCCTGGCAGGGCTCACCGCCTGCGCCCCGTCATCCGCTGACCCCGCTGTCGCGTTGCCGCCGGTGGGCGGCGGACTGGACTACCAGCTCGGTGGGGCGTACGACCCGCCGGCCGGGGTGGACATCGTGGTGCGGGACAGCACCGCAGCTCCCGCGGACGGCCTCTACTCGGTCTGCTACGTCAACGGTTTCCAGACCCAACCGGCCGAATCCGCCGCTTGGCTCGCCGACACCCCCGAACTGGTGCTCACGACCGACGGCTCACCGACGGGCACGCCGGTGCGGGACGAGAACTGGCCGGATGAACTACTGCTCGACACCAGCACCGCGGCGAAACGAGCCGCCATCGCCGACCGGATGCTCACCGTGATCGAGGGCTGCGCGGCTGCGGGCTACGCCGCCCTGGAGATCGACAACCTGGACTCCTTCACCCGGTCGGACGACCGGCTCACCATGGAAGACAATCTCGCCCTGGCCCGGTTGCTCGCGGACGGCGCACGGGAGAGCGGACTGGCGGTCGGACAGAAGAACGCCGCCGAACTGGCCGACCGTCTGACCGGCATCTTCGACTTCGCGGTGGCCGAGGAGTGCGACCGCTGGAACGAGTGCGCGCTGTACACGGCCGCCTACGGTGATCGAGTGCTCGCGGTGGAGTACAGCGACGACCTGCGGGTGGACTTCGCCGCGGCGTGCGCCGCACCGGGGCATCCGCTCTCGATGATTCTGCGCGACCGTGACCTGGTGACGCCGACCGAGCCGAATTACGTCTACCAGCGCTGCTGACCAATCCGCCGAGGCGAGGGCCGCGAACTAGACACGTGAGGCGATCCGGCCTCCGATAGCAACCAGGAGCACGCCATGCGATTCATTCCCACCAAGGTCCACGCGGTTCTCGACTACGTCGTTGCGATCGCCCTCATCCTCGCCCCCACGCTCTTCATGTTCGAAGAAGTCGGCGGCGCCGCCGTGATCATCCCCCGCGTCCTCGGCGTCGGCCTGATCATCTACAGCCTGCTCACCCGGTACGAGCTCGGCCTGGTCAAGGTCATCGGGATGCCGATCCACCTCGTCTTCGACGTGCTGGCCTCGGTCTTCCTGATCGCGTCGCCGTTCCTATTCGGGTTCATCAACGAAGCCCCCAACGCCTGGGTGCCGCACATCGCTGTCGGCGTTGCCGTGATCCTCGTGGTGATCTGCTCCAAGAGCCAGCCCGGCGCGAGCGTCACCGACAAGAGCGCTCACGCGGCGCGCGTCGCCTGATCAGCATCCTTGCGACCGACCCGGTCGATCACCAAGAAGCGCCCTCGATACCCTCGAGGGCGCTTTTTGGTGCCGCCGGCATGACGCGGCAGGTCTGACCGGTGTCAGCCGGCCATCGCGGTGCGAGAATGCGCCGGGCCGTCCAGCAGCGCCTCGAGTTTGCGGAAGGACTGCCGCCACCCCATCGAGCCCATCTCGCTCAACTCCGGCGGGAACGGCCCCTGCGTGACGGTCAGCAGAGTGCCGTCGCCGGCAGCGTCGAACTCGATGACCAGAACGAGCCGGGTGCCGTCCCGCACACCGGCCATACCTTTGGCGTCCTCGTACCCGACCAGGCGCCGACCCGGCACCACCTCGGTGAACACCAGGTCCACCGGAGACGTGATGACCGGGACGTCGTTGTTCACCATCACCAGCCGCCACAGCCCGCCGACCCGCGTGTCCACCTGCACCGTGGCGCGCGGTACGTGGAAACCGGCCGGGCCGAACCATTGAGCCAGCCGATCAGGGTCGACGAAGGCTCGGAAAACCTCGCCGGTCGGGGCGTGGAAATGACGCTTGAGCTGCATCTGCGTTGCGGTCTGATTCGACATGATGGGTGACCTTTCCGGTTTCGAACGGAACCGACACGTTGAATATGCGCGTACCCGGCCCGCTCGACAAGGCCCTGTCCGGTCAAGCGGATGCCCGTCGCCGGCCACTGGACTATCGCGCCGGTCGTAACAGTCGCCAGAGCAGCGCGCGCTCGGCCACACTCCACACTGCGCTCACGGTGAGATACAGGGCGGCGGCCAGCGGCACGAACGCGGCAAACAGCACGCTGATCAGCGGCAACCAACTCAGCACCCGGGTCATGCTCGCCTGCGCCGCCGGTGACAGCGCCCCGGGCGCGGGTGGAGCCGTCGTCTGCGGTGCCGATGGCGGTGCGGGGAGCAGCGCCGTGCCGGTCGTGGCACCCTGCGCCAGCATCAGTCGACGGCTGAGCAGCTGCGCCACCAGCAGGATCAGCAGGAGCCCTCCCCCGACCAAAACCATCGGCAGGGTAGGCCCGGTGCCCCAGCCGACCAGAACGCTGGTGCCCAGAGGGCTGCCGAACAGGCCACCGTCGAGCAGCTCGTTGGGGTGCCCGTTGATGGTGCCCAGCGCAAACAGCCCGTAGACGATGGAGACCACCGGCGTCTGCACCAGCAGGGGCAGGCAGCCGGCCATCGGTGATGCGTTCTCCGCCGCGTACAGCGCCATGGTTTCGCGCTGCAGCCGTTGTGGGTCCTTGCCGTGCTTGAGCCGGAGCGCGGCCAGGTGCGGGGCGAGGCGTTGTCGCATCCGCTGGGCGCGCGCCTGCGACACCCCCACCGGGATGAGCATCAGGCGCAGGGTGAGGGTGAGCAGCACCACGGCGAGAGCGGCCGCGTTGGCGCTGGCGAACGGGGTGAGGAACAGAGTGAGGTTGTGCAGAACGGCGTAGGCCGCGTCGAGGGTGGCCGCAATGGGGCCGAAGTCATAGATGTTCACGAGAGAGCTCCCGGTCGGAATACGGAAAGAGGACCGTATGGTCGCGACAGGGAACGCTGGCGCCCGGGTGGGCGCGGCGCGCGAGAAGAACTCCCTAGGCGACCGGGAGTGGGAGGCCCGGCGCCCGCGGCTGGGGCTTGCCCGGGGCGTCCGGAACGTTCTGACCGACCTGGGAGGCCAGTTCGGGGTACGGCCGGGCCACGGGCGTTGGCGATCCGGAGAGCACCATCACCAGCATGGTGAGGACTTGTTGGGCAGCCCCGGAGACCGCGACCGCCGAGGCGCACAGGGTGAAGAGCGCCGCCACGGCCAGCAACTCGCCGAATCCGCGGCCGTCGATGCTGAGCGCGCCGAAGCCGGCGCTCAGGCTCAGGCCGAGAACAACGGCCAGCCGGGCGCTCAGTGAAGCGGGGAACGCCGCTTCCAGCCGTGCGCGCATCCGTTCACCTCCCGTCCAATCGATGGCGCCAGCCTAGCTGGTCTCGTCCGACATGGCCCGGCCCGCTCCGTTTGAAGCCGACCGGCTCCGTCAGGCGCAGCCGAAACCGCACGGGGTCGCCGAACCAGGGCTCCGAGTACGCTGGGCGCACAACACCCACGGAAGGACCGCGCCATGGCCAAGAAGTCTCCGCCCGCGACACCCCGCATGAAGAAAAAGCTCTATGAGGCCGAACTCAGCCGGTTGCAGGCCGAGCTGGTCACCATGCAGGAGTGGGTGCGGGAATCCGGCGCCCGGATCGTGGTGATCTTCGAGGGCCGTGACGCCGCGGGCAAGGGCTCGGCCATCAAGCGGGTCACCCAGTACCTCAACCCGCGCATCGCCCGGGTGGTTGCGCTACCGGTGCCGACCGATCGTGAACGTGGGCAGTGGTACTTCCAGCGCTACATCAAGAACCTGCCCACCGCGGGCGAGATCGTGCTGATGGACCGTTCCTGGTACAACCGTGCCGGCGTCGAGAAGGTGATGGGCTACTGCACTCCCGACGAGTACCGCCGGTTCCTGCACCAGGCGCCCCTCTTCGAGCGGATGCTGGTGGAAGACGGCATCCTGCTGCTCAAGTACTGGTTCTCGGTTTCGGACACCGAGCAGGAGAACCGATTCCGGTCCCGGCAGGAAGACCCGATGCGCCGGTGGAAGCTGTCGGTCACCGATGTGCTCTCGATCACCAAGTGGGTGGACTATTCCAAGGCCAAGGACGAGATGTTCGTGCACACCGACATCGCCGAGGCCCCCTGGTGGGTGGTGGAAAGCGAGGACAAGCGGGCGTCCCGGCTGAACATGATCAGCCACTTCCTGTCGCAGGTGCCGTACGAGCAGATGGAACCGCCCGTGGTGCGGATTCCGCATCGGCCGCCGGGCTCAGACTATGAACGCCCGCCGCGCGAGTTGAACCGTCCGGTACCCGACCACGCCGCGCAGATCAGCGAGCAGGCGGAGAAGGGAAAGTCGAAGAAGTAGCGGAGCGGCTGCTCAGTTAGCCGGGCTGGGCCCGGATGACTGGCGCAGCCGAGCCTTCGCGCCGTGCTCGATCAGCACCGGAACGTAGTCGCGGATCGGTTTGCCATCGAGCAGGTGGCGTTGCTCACTGACCACGGCTTCGATGAACGACCGGGGCCGGTCGGGGAACTTCGCGACGAGCCGATCGATGACCTGGGAGACCGCCTGGTTCTCATTCTCTTCAGTGTGCACGGCTTCAGTCTGCGACCGGAAGGCGTTCCTGGTCAATTCGGGCCAGGAACGGGCCGGGGTCGGGTCACTCCATCGCTTCGGCTTCCGGCACGGTGGCCGGGGCGGCTTCGGCGAGTAGCGCCCGAGCTGCCAGCCCGATGATGGCGCTGTAGGTGGGGTAGGCGAAACGCACGTGGGCCAGGGTCGCCACGTCGACGCCGGCGGCGATCGCGGTGGTCACGGACTGCACCACTTCGATGGCGTTCTCACCGACGGCGTGCGCGCCGAGGATCAGCTCGCGGCGGCGGTCGGAGATCAGCATCAGGAAGCCACGCTCCCGGTCGTCGATCACGGCGCGGTCGAGGTGGGCGTACGGCACCGTGGCGACCACGCAGAGCGGGTCGCGGGCGCGCGCCTGCTCCTCGGTCAGCCCGACGCCGGCATAGTCAGGGTCGGTGAAGCCTCCGGCCGGCAGCAGATGGTGCGGGGTGCGCCGGTTGGTGCCGAGCACGGCGTTTTCGGCTGCCGCCTCCCCCTCGAACTGGGCGGCCTGCACGAGCATGTCGCGCCCGTTCGCGTCGCCGACCGCGAAGATGTGCGACACCTCGCTGCGGAAGTACTGGTCCACGGGAATCGCCGATCGCTGCACGGTGACGCCCGCGTTCTCCAGGCCGAGGTCGGTGACATCGGCCGGCCACCCGGTGGCCATGATCACGGCGTCGAAGCTGTCGGACACCGGGGCACCATCGGCCCGCCAGGTGAGTGTGATCGAGCCGTCTGACTGCTGCTCGAGTGATTCCACGGTCTCGATGCCGGTCTGCACGCGGGTGCCCTGCTCGCGGAACGCGGTGCTGACCGCCTCGGACACGGCTGCGTCCGACGCCATCAGGATGCGCGGGGCCACGTCGAGCAGCGTGACCCGGGAGCCGAACGAGCTGAAGATGGTGACCAGCTGGGCGCCGGTGTTGCCGCCGCCGATCACGGCGAGTCGTTCGGGCAGCCGGGGCAGGTCGAGCACATGCTCGGGCACCGTGGCGAGTTCGGCGCCCGGGACGGGCAGCCGGCGGGAATGCCCGCCGACGCAGACCAGGATGTTGTCCGCGCGGAGCCGCCGCCCGCTGTCGAGAACGACGGTGTGCTCGTCCACGAACCGGGCCCGACCCTCGAGGACGAGGTCGATGCCGGCGTCGCTGAACCGTTCGGCCTCCCGCTTGATCGACCGCACCCGGTCGACGGACTCGGTGACGCGGGCGGCGGTGGTGCGCCAGTCGAAGTGCTGCACGACAGCGTCGATGCCGTAGGTTGTCGCGGTTCGCACCTCCCGGGTGAGACGGGCGGCCTTGGCGAGCGCCCGGGTGGGCACACAGCCGGTGTTCACGCAGGTGCCGCCGGTGCGGTCGGCCTCGACCACGACCACCCGGGCGCCCAGTTCGGCGGCACGCAGGGCGGCGGCCGTCCCGGCGGGTCCCGCGCCGATCACCAGCACGTCGTACGACTGGGTCTGCTCCGGCTCGGTCAGGGTGGATGCGGCACGTGGCTCGGGCATGGGGGCCTTCCGTCGAGATGGACTCCTGATCCTGGCAGTCCGCCCTTGGAATCGGCTCCGAGCTCAACCGGGATCTTTTGCGGCGCGACCGGCCTTTCGGAGCGCCCGTTTGCGGGCATCCTCCGACTTCATCAGCGTGCGTGCCTCGTCGAGGTCGCCGATCAACGGGCGCCACCAGGAGGCGGCCGGATCGGCGTCCACCAGCACCGTGCGGACCAGCAGGGTGAGCGGGATGGCCAGGATCGCGCCGATGGCGCCGAGGACGATGGCCCAGAATAAGACCGACGCGAAGGTGAGCGACTGGCTGAGCGCCACGGCGTTGCCCACCACTCGGGGCTGCACGATGGACTGCACCACGGCGTTGATCGCGGCGTAGACCACGATCACCGGCAACGCGACCTCCCACCCGCCGACCAGAAAGGCGAACACCGTGGGCGGCACGATGGCGATGAAGTAACCCACGTTGGGGATGAAGCTGCACAGGAACGACAACAGCCCCCAGAGGAACGCGCCGGGCACCCCGAGCAGGATCAGGGCCCCGGCGTTGAGCACGCCCTGGGCCACGCCGAGCAGTGTGGTGGCGACCATGTACCGTCGCACGCTGGCCGCGTAGTGCACCAGGGCATCCACCAGGGTGGGTCGGGACGGCCGCAACTGCCGCAGCAGGGTGGGCAGGTAGCCGGCGTCGGCCGCCATCAGGATGAGCATGGTCAGCACGATCACCAGCGCCACGGTCACGGTGGTGACGCTGCCGAAGATGTTGGAGACCAGCGGGACCAGGTTGCTCGGGCTGAAGCTGGCCTCGACGGCCTGCACCTGGGCGGCGTCGACGCCCACGCTCGCGAGCCAGCCGGAGACCGTCGATCCGATATCGCTGAGTTGATCGGCGAATTGCGGCAGCAGCGCGGCGAACTGGGCCAGCGCCAGCATGAGTGCCGCGACGAAAGCGGCCAGCACCAGGAAGACCGCCGACACCACCGTTCCGGTCGCCAGCCCGCGCGGCACCCCACGGCGCTCCAGGCCGGTGCGGATCGGATGCGCACAGATGGTGAGCACCAGGGCCAACAGGATCGGGGCGGCGATTCCCGCGATCGCGGCCAGACCGAAGACGGCGACGGTCGCCCCGCCGAGGGCCACCAGGATGGCCGCGTTTCGCGGCATCGCCCTCGAACCGGCCCCGGCGCTGCCCGTGGGCGCGACATCGGCCGTACCGGTGCCGGTCGGCACCGTGGCAGCCGGCCCGCGCCGGCGCCGGTGGGCGGAGCTCGAACGTCGGCGTCGCCACATGGGGCCTCCCTGATCTGCGCCGATGCGCGTCAGGCATAGTGTCGTCCCCGCCCCCAGCCGTCACCTCACCCGTTTCAGGTGAGGTGACGGGGTGAGCCCGGCCGGGCTACAGGCCCGGCAGGTGACGGATGTTGGAGCGCGCCATCTGCACGGCCTCGCCGACCCCGCCGTTCAGCACGGTCTTCGACATCGCGAGGGCGAAGCCCTTCACCTGCTTGGCGGTCACCGTCGGCGGCAGCGACAACGCCATCGGGTCGGTGACGATGTCGACCAGTGCGGGACCGTCGTGGGCGAAGGCATCCGTCAATGCACCGCGCAGCTTGGCCGGGTCTTCGACCCGTACGGCGAAGAACCCCAGTGCGGCGGCCACGGCGGCGTAGTCGACGCCGGGTACGTCCACACCGAAGTCGGGGTAACCGTTGACGTACATCTCCAGCTTCACCAACCCGAGGGTGGAGTTGTTGAACACCACGATCTTGACCGGGAGTTTTTCGGCCGCGATGGTGATGAGCTCGCCGAGGAGCATGGCCAGCCCGCCGTCGCCGCTGATGGTGACGACCTGTCGGTCGGGGAACGCTACCTGCGCCCCGATTGCCTGCGGCACCGCGTTGGCCATCGAGCCGTGCAGGTAGGACCCGATCAGGCGCCGGCGCCCGTTGGGGGTGAGGTACCGGGCCTGCCAGACGTTGCCCATGCCGGTGTCCGCGGTGACGACGGCATCGTCGGAGACGAGCTCGTCGAGGGTGGCTGCGGCGAATTCGGGGTGGATCGGCCGGCCGTGGTCGACGTCGGTGTAGGTGCCGACCACCGAGGAGAGCAGTTTCTCGTGCTTCTTCAGGGTGCGGTCCAGGAACCCGCGATCGGTTTTGCGTTCGACCAGCCCACTGAGGGCCGCGAGGGTGGCGAGCACGTCGCCGTGCACCGGATGCGTGACGCTGGCGCGACGCCCGAGGTGCGACGGGTCGGTGTCGATCTGGGCGATCACGACCTTGTCGCCGTCCGGCAGGAACTGCTCGTAGGGAAAGTCGGTGCCGAGCAGGATGACCAGCTCGGCGTCGTGGATGCCGGCGTGCGCGGCGCCGTAACCGAGCAGGCCGGTCATGCCCACGTCGAATGGGTTGTCGTACTGGATCCACTGCTTGCCGCGCAGGCTGTGGCCCACCGGTGCGCCGACCAGGTCGGCGAACGCGATCACCTCGTCGTGGGCGCCGGCCACACCGACGCCGGCGAAGATGGCCACGGTCTTGGCCTTGTTGATGGCGTCGGCGAGCGCGCGCACATCCGCGTCGGCGGGCACCACCGAGGGCCGGCCCGGCAGCACGAACTGCGGTGCAGTGCCGGCGGCGGGCAGTTCGGCCACGTCGCCGGGCAGGGTGACCACCGAGACGCCACCGAGGGCGACGGCGTGCCGCATGGCCGCGTTGACGACCTTCGGGGACTGCTCGGCCGTGGAGATCAGTTCGCGGTAGTGCGAGCACTCCACGAACAGGCGATCGGGGTGGGTCTCCTGAAAGTAGCTACTCCCGATCTCTGCGGTGGGAATGTGGCTGGCGATCGCCAGAACCGGGGCACCGCTGCGGTGGGCATCGTAGAGGCCGTTGATCAGGTGCAGATTGCCGGGGCCGCAGCTGCCGGCGCACACGGCGAGTTGCCCGGTGAGCTGGGCTTCGGCGCCGGCCGCGAACGCCGCCGCCTCCTCGTTGCGCACGTGCACCCAGTCGATGCCGCCCTTGGCAGAGCCACCCGAACGGCGCACCGCGTCGACCACCGGGTTGAGGCTGTCCCCCACCAGTCCGTAGATGCGGCGCACTCCGGCGTCGATGAGTTGGGCGATGAGCTGATCTGCGACAGTCTGAGCCATCAATCCAGTAAAACGGGTCGGAGCCGAGCTGTCCCGGTCCCGCCCGCAGAGTCAGTTAACTCCCAGTCACCGGTAACCCGGCGTTAGCGTGCCGCCCAGCCTTCTCCCTAAGCTGGAAAAATGAGCCTTCGCGACATTGCCCTGACCGATGCCACCAATGGCGCGATCACCCTCGCCGACTACGCCGATCAGGTGGTGCTGATCGTGAACGTGGCCTCGAAGTGCGGGCTCACGGTGCAGTACGAGGCGCTCGAGCAGCTGCAGCGCACCTACGCCGGTCGCGGCTTCACGGTGCTCGGCTTCCCGTGCAACCAGTTCAAGGGGCAGGAACCGGGCAGCCTGGCGGAGATCCTGGATTTCTGCTCGAGCACGTACGGCGTCACCTTCCCGATCCTCGACAAGATCGACGTGAACGGTACCGACCGGCATCCGCTCTACGCCGAACTCACCGCGGTAGCGGATGCCGAGGGTGTCGCCGGCGACGTGACCTGGAACTTCGAGAAGTTCGTGCTGACCCCTGCCGGGGCCGTGCACCGGTTCCGCCCGGCCACGGTACCCGACGCTCCCGAGATCGTCGCCGTGATCGAAGCCGGCCTGCCAGTTCAGACCCCGACGTCGCGCTGACGCAGGGTGAACGCTGTGGCGGCGCAGAGCACCAGGGCGGCCAGGTAGAACAGCACCAGCGTCCAGGCATCCGCCCCGTTCTGTAGCGGGCTGTGGCCGAACGCGGCGTAGTAGGGCGACAGACTGTGCAGCCAGCGCAGGTCGGGCGTCTGATTGCCGAGGGCGTTGAACACATAGCCGAGCACCGCTACCGCCGCCCCGCCACCGATACCCCAGATGCGTCGGCCGGTGAGGGCTCCGCAGAACAGGGCGGCGCTGCCACTGACCAGGCCGAGACCGCCCAAAAGCAGGCTGGTGCCCAGCAGGTACGACCCGTTCAGGTTGAGACCGGCCGGGGCGTTCCAGAGCAGGATCAGCACAAACGTGACCAGCACCAGGATCAGCACCTTCACGACCAGGGCCAGGAAGCGTTGCACCGCCACCTGCACCCTGGTGACGCCGTGGGCGAGGGTGAGCTCGAGCTGGCCGGATTCCTCGTCCCCACCGATGGCACTGGCACCCCAGCCAATCGCGGCCATGCTGAGCAGCAGGTACCCGATCAGCCCGAAGATCGTGCTCTGGGTATAGCCGGGGGCGGTGCCGAGCTGGTCGTAGTTGAGGGTGCGGGTCAGCTCGGCCGGCAGGCTGTCGATCAGTCTCTGCATCTGGTCGCTGCCGCCCAGGCTCGGGAACAGCGGGAGGTACAGGCAGACCGCCGCGGCCAGGCCGATGGACCACCACAGCACCGACCGCCAGCTGTCGGTGAGCGCCTTGGTGAAGATCGGCAGCGGGGTGCGCCGCACGTCGGTCTCGGCCGGGACCGGTGCCGGTGCCGGTGCCGGCGGGATGGTGGTCGGGTCGGTCACGAGGCCACCGTGCGGGCGTCGGAGTTCTCGTCCTCAACCTCGATGGTGTCGGGCGAGCGGTAGAGCGTGAGTACCGATTCCTCGAGGTCGGGTTCGTCGACGACCAGGTCGGTGAGTTGCAGTGGAGCGATCGCCTGCACGAACGGGCCGATGGCTCCGGAAAGGGTGGCGGTCGCTTCAGCGCCGAGGCCGGTGGGCAGGCAGGTGAGCTGGCCGAGGCCATCCACTCGGGTGAGCCGGTTGGTCAGCTCGGCTACACCGATGCCGGTCGCGTGTAGCCGCAGGTGCCGGATCGCGGTATCGCGCAGGGCGTCGACCCCGGCGATCGTGATGATTCGGCCGTCCCGCAGGATGGCGACTTCGTCGGCCGCCTGCTGCACCTCGCTGATCACGTGGGAGGACAGGAAGATCGTCTGACCGGCGTCCCGCGCCTCCCGCACCAGCCGCAGGAACTCCTGCTGCATGAGCGGGTCGAGGCCGCTGGTGGGTTCGTCGAGCAGCAGCAGGTCGGGTTCGTGCATGAACGCCTGCACGATGCCGAGCTTTTGCTTGTTGCCCTTGGACAGGGTGCGCACGGTCCGGTCGAGGTCCAGGTCGAATCTGTCGGCCAGATCGTCGATGCGCCCGGTCGCCACCGGTCCGGAGATGTTGGCGTAGTAGTTCAGCAGGCGCCTGCCGGTGATCCGTCCCTCCAGGGTGAGTTCACCGGGCAGGAAACCGATGCGCCGCCGCACAGCGGGGCCGGCTTTGCGCGAGTCAGTTCCCAGAAGGGTCGCCCGGCCCGAGGTGAGCCGGATCAGGTCGAGCAGCGACCGCATGATGGTGGTCTTGCCGGCCCCGTTCGGGCCGATCACACCGAACACGCTGCCAGCCGGCACGGTGAAGCTCACGCCGTGCAGCGCCACCGTGCTGCCGAACCGTTTGACCAGATCGACGGCTTCGATGGCGGCGGGAGGAGTGGTGGTGCGCCCGAGCGTCACGTCGGCGAGCCTAGGCACGCCTCGGGTCGGACACAAGGCCACCGGGTCGGGGCAGGTCCGGTCGTCTCGGCGGTCAGGCGTCGGCGTGGGTGACCCGGTTGCGGCCGTCTCGCTTGGCCACGTACATCCGCACGTCGGCGGCCCGCAGCAGGGCAGAACTGGTGTCGGCGTCCTGAGGCGCCAGGGCCACACCGAGGCTCGCGGTCACCTGCAGCCGGCCGGTGATCGGCGCCCAGTCAAACCCGTCGATCGCGCTGCGCACCGCCTCGCAGAGCGACCGCACCTCGGCGGGGACCAAGCCGGGGAGGATCAAGAGGAACTCCTCGCCGCCCAGCCGGGCCGCAATCCCGCCCGGCACGTCGGCCAGGCTGTCGTCGAGGATCACGCCCAGGGCACGCAGCACATCATCGCCGGTCCCGTGCGAGACGGTGTCGTTGACCTGCTTGAAATGGTCGACGTCGAGCATGGCAATCGCCAGCGGGCTGCCGCCATCCCGCAGGCCGACGAGCAGGCGGTCCAGGTGCTCATCCACAAAACGTCGATTGTGCAGCCCGGTCAGCGGATCCCGTTCCGACATCTCGCGGTAGCGTTCGCTCTCGCGTCGGGACTCGGCGGTTTGGAACATGGCCTCGAGGATGCTGCCCCTGGCTTCGTTCTCGATGGCGCTGAGCGCGACGGATTGCTCGTGATAGCTCCGGTAGGCCTCGAACGCGGCACGGAAATCCAGCCGTTCGGCGTAGATCTCGGCCTGTTCCCTGGTGAGCTCGGTGGCCCAGCGGGCCAAGCCGTGCTCTTCGGTGAGCGGGCGACTCTGGTCAACCACGGACTGCGCCTCATCGAGGAGACCGAGCCGTCGGTAGGTCTCGACGAGGGTGACCTGGGCGGCGGCGATGCTGTCCGGGAGGTAGTCGACGGGCCGGGCTTCCATCGCCGCCAGCAGGGTGGCTCTGGCCTCGTCCAGGCGGCCTAACGCGAGGTACACCCTGGCGATGGTGTCGCGGGCGTACATGCCGATCGGGCGCTCGTTCGCCTGCGACAGTGCGATCAGGTTCTCCACCACGGCGAGGGCCGCCGTGGGGTTCTGGGCGAGGTACTCGGTGTAGGCCAGATTGTTGAGGATGGTGTACCGGATGCTGGCTTCCCGGTCGTCGATGACCAGGCGCAACGCCTCCTGGTATCGCCGGCGGGATTCTTCGAACGACCCGGCCGAGCCCAGCGCGTCGGCCAGAGTCAGCCGTGCAGTGGCGTGCATCAGCGGATTGTCCGCGGCATCGAGTAGATCGTTGGTGGCGACGGCGTGCTCGAGCGCCAGCACCCGGTCGCCGACCAGCTCGAAGATGGAGGCGAGCACCTCGTGGCAGCGTGACTGCAGGGTGCGGTCGCCGTGCAGCTCGGCCCAGTCGAGAATGCGTTTGACGGTGCCGGCGCCCTGACGCGGGTCACCGCGTCGGGTGACGATCGAGACCACCTGCACCTCAAGGCGACGGGTCAACGAACTGCTCCCGTGCGGGAGCAACTCCCGCAACCAGGCTTCGGCCGATTCGAGCGCCACGTCCTGATCGACCCAGAACTGCCGTTCGACCCACGCCAGTCGTTCGTCCGTCGATCCAGATTCGACCAGTGACATAACGACGTGCCCTCCCCAACGCTGGTAATTGCCAGCGACGAGACCGGCGCAGGGGAACAACTCGAGCGGGAGAAGACGCACTGCCGCGTTCAGCCTAGCCCTCGTTCTCACCCCTTTCGGGTGATCCAGATCGGGCGCGGGTGATTAACGTGAAGTGCAGCTAAGGACTGTGACGTGCTGCCCTCCGCGGCGGCAGGACCTCGGCCCGACAAGTCAGGAAAGGTGCCGACCATGAGCTTCTGGTCTAGTTTCTGGGATTTCATCGGATTCTTCTTTTGGACATTCGTGTTCGTGTCCTACCTGTTCGCACTGTTCGCCGTGATCATCGATGTCTTCCGAGACCGCACCCTCAACGGGTGGGCCAAGGCGGCCTGGCTGATCTTCATGGTGTTCGTACCGATCCTGACCGTGCTCGTCTACGTCATCGCTCGGGGCAAGGGCATGGCTGAACGGCAGACGAGCGCCGGCCGGGAGGCCCAGGCGAACACGGACGACTACATCCGTTCGGTGGCCGGCAGCAATTCGCCGGCGCAGGACATCAGTCAAGCGAAACAGCTCCTGGACTCGGGAGCGATCACGCAGGGTGAGTACGCGGTTCTGAAGGACCGCGCCCTGGGTAACACCCAGGCTCGTTCCGACGTCGTGTGACCTGGGGCGGGTGGCCGGTGGCTCTAGAAGCCGCGGCCACCCGTGACCGGCACCACCGCGCCGGAAATGTAGGACGCTTCGTTCGCGGCGAGGAAGACGTACGCGGCCGCAAGTTCGGCCGGCTGCCCCGCACGACCGAGCGGTGTGTCCTGCCCGAACGTGGGCAGCTTGTCCGGCCAGGAGGTCGCCGGGATCAGCGGCGTCCAGATGGGGCCGGGGGCAACCGCGTTCACCCGCACGCCGGCCGAGCCCAGCTGTTGGGCCAGGGCCTGGGTGAATGCCACGAGAGCGGCTTTCGTCATCGCATAGTCGATGAGATTCGGTGACGGGCTGGATGCCTGGATCGACGAGGTGGAAATGATCGACGATCCCGGCTTGAGGTGCGGGATGGCCGTCCGTGCGATCCACATGGTGGCGTAGAGGTTGGTCTTGAAGACCTTGTCGAACTCTTCGGTGGGGAGATTCTCCAGGCCGTCGCGGTTCTCCTGGTAGGCGGCGTTGAGCACCAGAATGTCCAGGCCGCCGAGCTTTTCGACGGTCTCCTCGACCAGCGAGATGCAGTGCTGTTCGTCGCGGATGTCGCCGGGCAGCAGAAGTGCCGTGCGACCGGCGTCGCGGATGAGTGCCGCCGTTTCGTCGGCATCCGCTTGTTCTTCGGGAAGGTAGGAGATGGCGACATCGGCGCCTTCTCTGGCGTAGGCGATGGCCACGGCCCGGCCGATGCCGGAGTCGCCGCCGGTGATGAGCGCCCGCTTGCCGACAAGTTTGTCGCTGCCGCGGTAGGAGTCCTCACCGTGATCGGGGCGGGGTTCGGTGGCTCCCGTGAGTCCGGGCTGGTCCTGTTCCTGCTTGGGGAATCCGCCACTGAAGTACTGAGTCGTCGGGTCTACATGGTTGGGCATACACACTCCTTCGTTCTACCTGTGACGCTCAGCGACCGGTAAACGTCATGGGGAGAGCACGCGCCGTGGGCCGGAGCCGTCGTCTCGGAGCCGGTCCTGCGAGTTCACCACCGCGCAGCGGGTCTGCGACAGACAGCCACAGCCGATGCATCCGGTCAGTTCGGCCTGCATGCGTGCCAAAACGTCTTGCTGCCGGGCGAGGTGTTCGCTCCAGAGCGCGGAGATGTCGGCCCACTCGGCGCGGCTCGGTGGTCGGTCGTCTGGCAGGTCGCTGAGCATCTCGGCCACCTCAGACAGGGGGATGCCGAACCGAACGGACACCTGGATCAGAGCGATGCGGCGCAGCACGTGTCGGGGAAACATCCGAGCGTTGCCGTTCGAGCGCACGGCGGGGATGAGGCCGAGGGTCTCGTAGTAGCGCACGGTGGAGACCGGGACACCGGCTCGGGTGGCAATTTGGCCGATCGGAAGGAGATCTCCGGCGGAAAGCGGGACCGTCATGAACTCTCCCCCGCTTGATCTCAAGTGCACTTGAGACGATATCGTAAACGGATGACCGCATACACGCTCCCCCCGCTGACCTATGACTATGCCGCCCTCGAGCCCGCGATCAGCGGACGCATCATGGAACTGCACCACAGCAAGCACCACCAGGCCTACGTCACCGGCGCGAACACAGCGCTCGACCAGCTCGCGGAGGCTCGCGAGTCCGGCAACCTGACCTTCGTCAACAAGCTGCAGAAGGACCTCTCCTTCAACCTTGGTGGCCACGTCAACCACTCCATCTTCTGGACCAACATGTCCCCGAACGGTGGCGACAAGCCCACTGGCGAGCTCGCTGCCGCGATCGACGACACCTTCGGTTCGTTCGAGAAGTTCCAGGCGCACTTCACCGCCGTCGCCATGGGCGTTCAGGGCTCCGGCTGGTCCATCCTCGCGTGGGACACCCTGGGCCAGCAGCCCATCATCGTGCAGCTCTACGACCAGCAGGGCAACCTCCCCGCCGGCATCGTTCCGCTGCTCATGCTGGACGTCTGGGAGCACGCCTACTACCTCGACTACCAGAACGTGCGCGCCGACTACGTGAAGGCCTTCTGGACCGTCACCGACTGGGAGAACGTGTCCGCTCGCTTCGCGAAGGCGCGCGACACCACCTCTGGTCTGATCACGCTCTAACCAGACACCGCTGAGATGAGGGTGCCGGGGCTTAGGCCTTGGCACCCTTTTCTGCGCCCGGTCGACGCCTGATGAGCACGCTGGCGGCACGTCGGTCAGCGCCGGGCCAGCGCGTCGGCCGCAGTCAGCTTGCGTCGAGTTCAGCGAAGAGGTCGATCGAGTTGCCATCGGGGTCGAGCAGAGTCGCATAGCGCTGCCCCCACTGCGCGTCCCACGGTTGCACATGCGCGGCGTAACCGGCAGCGGTCAGCTCGGCGAAGGCGGCATCCACTTCTGCCGGGCTTTCTTTGTGGAAGGCGAGCGCGATGCGATGCCCGCCGGATGCCGGGACATAGCCGGGGTCGAATCCGAGAATAGTCTCGATCGTGTCCCAGGCGAGTGCCGTACCGTCGTCGAGCTTCGCATCAACGTGCGGGGCGTCGTCGTTGCCTTCGGCGATGGGGACGCCCAGTGCGCGGTAAAAGGCCAGTGATTCGGCCATGTCGCGAGTGACAATGCCAATGAATCCGAGTTTCAAGGTCATGCCACCAACCTATGAGGGTTGGGCCGAACCTGTCGATACCTCGCGACCTGCCTGCAGGGCAGCACCATCCCGGTGGTCGAGCCTGTCGAGACCCCGCATGCCGATCTCAGGACGTTGGGACAAGCGCCGACTCAGAACGGCGGCGGTTCATCGTTCGGCGGCGGCGGTCGCTCCGCCGGCGGTGCCGGGGTAGGCGGCGACTTCACCGCGACTTCTTCGACAGGGGGCGGCGGCTCATCGATGTAGCTGGCCGGCTCGGTCAGATACTCCTTGCCGCTCGGGCTGGTCCAGACTAGGTCCCCGTTGGGTTTCTGGCTGGTGGTGAAGCTCGATTGGTGTTTTAACCGGTGGCATGGCGAGCAGAGGTGCACGAGGTTGTCGGCGCTAGTAGTTCCACCGTCGCTCCACGGCTGGGTGTGATCCAGGTCACTGTTCGTGGCTTGCCGGTTACATCCGGGAGCCCGGCAGGTACCGTCGCGAACCTCGGTGTACTTCTTCAACTCCGCCGGCGGCGAATACGACTCCCGCCCCACCGACAGGGTGCAGCCCGTCTCCGGGTGCACCAGGATCCGGGTGAAACTCGTCGCCGTGCCGGCGATCTCCCGCGCGGTCTCCGCGTCAATCGGGGTGTGCCCATTCAAGATCGCCGGTTCGTCACTCTTGCCCAACAGGGTGAGCACGGGAACGGTGATGGACACTGTGCCGTGGATGCCCTGGCCCAGCCCGTCCGGTCCCACCCCGTCGACCAACAGGTCCCGGTAGACGTCCGTGCGACGCTGATCCAGCGTCCGCCGCTCATCCTCGGGCAGGTCACTCTCGTCCAGGTTCTTGGCCATCCGCGTCAGCCGGTCGAACACAGCCTGCGCGTCGTCGACCTTCATGTAGGCCTTCATCCACGCCATCCCGTTGAGGTCTGGTTCCACCAACACCCGCCGGTCCTTCTGCGACACGGCGGCCCGTTCCTCGAGCGGGACCGGGTGCAGGCGCTCCCGCACTCTCACCGCGACCTGGCCGAACCGGGTGACGGTGTACTTCCTCGCCGCCGGCAGTACCTGGCGTTCGAACGCGGGCAGCACGTGGGCCGGGAGGTTCTCGGTGATCTCGAGCATCTTGCGGGCGTGCCCCCAAGTGATCGTGCCCTCGGATAGGGCCTTCTGGAACAGCGGAAGCTGGCCGACCAACCGAGTCGCTTCGAAGACCATGATGCCGGCGGTGTTCCGATTCAGGTGGAGGGCGAAGGCAACTTCGGCGGCCATGGTGCGGCGGCCGAGCTCTTCGTCGTCCCAGGGCGAGCTGTTCCAGCCGGTCTCGGCCGGGTTACCTCGGAGGCGATCGCGGATGAAGGTTTTTCGGCCGAGCAGGTTGATGTCGGCGAGGATCTGGTTCTTCTCGGCCTGCGCGGCGGCGAGCACTTTCTCGTTCTCGGTGAGCCGGTCGATGGCCGCGGCGATGGCGGCTTGGGCCGGGTCGGTGAAGTCGTCCGGGTCGAAGTTCGGTGTGGCGTTTGAGGTGGCCATAGGTTCATTGAAGCAGGCACCACTGACACTGCCGATCCCTGTGAATCATTGGGGACAAGCGGGGGTGGAGGGTGCCTGTGGAGGAGCCGCGACTGCAGATTTGCTCGCGGGGTCTCGACAAGCTCGACCAACGATTCGGTCACGACTGCAGATTTGCTCGCGGGGTCTCGACAAGCTCGACCACCGATTCGGTCACGACTGCAGATTTACTCGCGTGGTCTCGACAGGCTCGACCACCGATTGGGGCGCGACTCTCGACGACCGGACGGGACGGGACCCAGGGCGCGCCTCACGGGGGGGGGGTAGCGTGGAGCCCAAATGGTGTCGAAGCGACGAAAGGACTGACGTATGCGTGCTGCCGAGGAGCTCCCATCGACGCTCGCCCGCTCACCCGAGCATGCGCAAGCCATCTGGTCAGCGGCACACGATTCCGCGGTGGAGAGTTACGGCGAGGGCGAGCGCGCCCACCGCACCGCGTTCGCAGCGCTGAAGCACGACTACGAGAAGGTCGGCGATCACTGGGAGAAGAAGGCGGAACCCGGCCCGTCCGATGCGAAGGCGGCCGGTGGCGCCGACAGTTCAGCCGACACCGAGGAGGGTGTCAACGCGAACGCTCCGAAGACGCATCTTCAGGACCTCGCCAAACGGCTGAACATCACGGGGCGGTCGTCGATGACCAAGGCCGAGCTGGTCGACGCGATCAAGAAAGAGAACGCCAAACGCACCCGGGCGGCCAGTTAGGCCGTTAGGTCGTAGCGATGCCGGATGTGCTTTCGGTCGGCGCTGGCCTGCCAGAATTCGATCTCGGTCGGCTGCAACGCATATAACTGCCAGGCCGGGTTCGTTCCCCCGTCGGCGGCCGGGCGCTCGGCCCAGTCCCGTGCAGATTCCTCCGGCGACAGTTGCACCACGGGCCCGAGCAGCCGGATTTGCCGGCCCAGAGCCGACCAGTAGAAGTTCATCGCCGCCACCGGGTTGTCGGTGAGTTCCCGGCCCTTGCGAGACGTGCGTGCCGACGCGAACTGCCAGCCGGTGTCATCGATGTTCTTGAGGATGAGCATGCGGGACGACGGCACCCCGGCGGCGGAGACGGTCGCCAGGCTGAACGCGTGTGGTTGCCGCACCCCCGCGGCGAGCGCCTGGTCGAACCAGTCGTGGAACAGGTCGACCGGATCGGCCGGTGCGGCTGCCGGGTCGAACGTCGGCAGATCGTCTGGGAAGTCGGGCAGGGCGCGCAGTTCACGTCGGAAGGATCCACTCACGTCGCGAGCCTACTCGCCTGGCCACGACAGGGGCCGTGGGACACCTAGCATTGGACCATGCCGACCTCCCTGCGCCAGTCCCCCGGCGCGAAGGTCGGTCTGTCCATCGCCGTCGCAACCGGGCTCTACGGCATCTCCTTCGGAGCGCTGTCGGTGTCGTCCGGCCTGGATCTCTGGCAAACCTGGGCGCTCAGTCTGCTGCTCTTCTCTGGTGGGTCGCAGTTCGCCTTCATCGGGGTGATCGCCGGTGGCGGCACCCCCATCGCTGCGGCGAGCGCGGCGGCCCTGTTGGGCATCCGCAATGCCGTCTACGGCATGCAGATGAACGTCTTGCTGCACCCCAGCGGATGGCGCCGCCTGGCGGCCGCACACGTCACCATCGACGAGTCCCTGGCGACGAGCACCGGCCAGACCGACCCGGTGGAACAGAAGCGCGGCTTCTGGGTCGCCGGCGTGGGCATCTTCGTGCTGTGGAACCTGTTCACCGTGCTGGGCGCGGTGGCGGGGGATGCCATCGGCGACCCCAAGCAGTGGGGCCTCGACGGCGCGGCGGTGGCGGCCTTTCTGGGTCTGCTCTGGCCGCGACTGAAATCCCGGGAGGCCGGCGCCATCGCCGTGCTGTGCGCCCTGGCGACGGTGCTCGCGGTGCCGTTCGTGCCACCGGGAATTCCCATCCTGGTCGCCGCGGTCGTGGCCGCCGCGATCGGCTGGTTCGGCTACCGCAGCGGGCCGGCGGATGAGGGTATGGAGCCCGACATCGACCCGTACCCACCCACCGGCTCCCCCGCCTCGCACACCGACGACTCCGGACGGACGGCCGCCTCGTGACTCTCTGGTTCTGGATCATCGTGGCCTGTGTTGTCGGCTTCCTCACCAAGCTGGTCGGCTACCTGGTGCCACGGAAGTGGTTGACCAACCCTCGGGTGGCGCGCATCGCCGGGACTCTCACCATCGGCCTGCTGGCCTCGCTCACCGTGGCGAACACGGTGGCGACCGGCCAGACGCTTGCGCTTGACTCCCGGCTCGGCGCCCTACTGGCCGCCGGAGTCGCGCTCTGGCTGAAGGCACCCTTTCTGGCGGTGGTGATCGTGGGCGCCCTGGCAGCCGCCGGGCTCCGGCTGCTCGGCTTCCCCTAGGCCGGGATCGGTTCGACCACGGAGCCCTCGTCGGGGACACCACGGTCCCGGTCGCGCACCGGGCGACCGCGCGCCGGCCACTCTCGAAACCGCCGGAACTCTGTCGGGATGCCCTGGGCGACAGCCAGGTCCTGTCGGTCCATCGCTTGTACGTGCACGTGCGGCTGAGTGGAGTTGCCCGAGTTGCCGCACTCGGCGATCGGGTGCCCCACGGCCACCGTCGCCCCCACGCCCACCCGCAACGAGCCGGCCCGCAGGTGCACCAGCGCCACGAAGGCGTCGCCCTCCGGCAGGGCGATCACAATATGGTTGCCCGCGATCGCGTGGATGCCCTCCTTCAGTCGGGCCCGCTGGCCCAGCATGTACGGCAGCAGAGCCAGCTGCGAGCGCCGAGCGACGTGGTCGGGTTCAGCGTCATGAGCGGTGACAATGGTCCCCGATACCGGCGCCAGAATGCTGCGACCGAAGGAGACGAACCGTTCCACCGGCTCCACACTCAGCAGGGTGCGCCAGTCCCACGACCGAGCGGTGTGATGCTCCGAGGTGACCCCGACAAAATCAATGGCGTACCGCTCCCCGAGCAGGTCGGTGCCATGGCTGGGAATCCGTCTGGCCGGGCTGTTCTGAACCAGCCAGCGGCCGCTGAACGGCAGCGCCATCACGAGCGCCTGGTCAGATCGATCGCCTCGCATCCGCATTCCACCAGCGTGCGCCCGGCGGCCGCCCCGGGCAAGCTCCGGAGCTGCCCGTAAGATGTCAGGATGGCCGAGCACCGCACCGGACCCGTACGCAGTGAACAGGCCCGGGTCGACATCCTGTCAGCCGCGGCTCACCTTTTCGCCTCTCGCGGCTACGAACACCTCACCATGGAGGGCATCGCCGCGGAGGCCGGAGTGGGCAAGCAGACCATCTACCGGTGGTGGGGGTCCAAAGGCGGTGTGGTGGCCGAGTGCCTCATCGAGGGCATGCTGCTGCCGATCCGACCGGCGCCGTCCGACAGCGGCGATCTGCGCGCCGATCTCAGCATCTGGCTGACCGAGATCCTTGAGGGCATCGAGCTGCTCGGCGGCAACGCGTTCCTGCGATCGTTGATTGTGGCGGCTGCCGAAAGCGACGAGGTGGGCGCCCGCCTGCGGGTCAGTCTCGGCGCGGACGCCTCCGTCGTCTCCCGGCTGCGCGCCGCGGTTCGCTCCGGAGAGCTCCGGGCGGATGCCCCGCTCGAGGAAATCGGCCAGGCCCTGATCGGTGCGGTGCTCGTGCGGGCCGTCATGCGGTTGCCGTCGCTGCAGGTTGGCGCGGCCGACCGTATCGTCGACGCCGTGCTCGGCGAGCTGCGCTGACTCCTCCCGGCCCATGTTCGGTTGTGCGGATCAGCGCACCACGCAGCGAAAACCGATGTGGCTCATCCCGGTGTCGATCATCTGCGGACGTCGGGCCGCCGGCCGGTAACGCAGGCAATAGCTGTCTGCGCAGAGGAACGATCCGCCCTTCACGACCTTGCGCCCGATCGTGAACGCCGGTTGGGCCCGGTCGTAACTGTCGGACTCCGCGGCGCCACGCGGGTTGGACGGGATACAGCAGTCGTGGGCGGCGTCCTCCTCATGTCGGTCGGCGTACCAGTCCGAGGTCCATTCCCAGACGTTGCCCGCCATGTCGAACAGGCCGTAGGCGTTCGGGGCGAATGAGCCCACCGGGGTGGTGTGCCCGTAGCCGGGCCGGGGCCGCCAGGGAAAGTCGCCGTGCCAATAGTTGGCCAGCCGCTCCCCCGCCTGTTCGGGCCGGGCACCCCAGGTGTAGTCGGCATGATCGAGCCCGCCCCGGGCGGCGGCCTCCCATTCGGCCTCGGTGGGCAGCACCCGGCCGGCCCAGTCGGCGTAGCTGGCGGCATCCTCGTAGGCGATCTGGCTGACCGGATGATCGAGCAGTTGTTCGATCGACGACCCTGGGCCGCGCGGCCGGCGCCAGGACGCGCCGGGAGTCCACCGCCACCACTGGCTGATGTGCCGCAGATCGACCGGCCCGGCGGTTCCCGTGAATACCAGCGAGCCGGGCTGCAGGTTCTCTGCCGGGGCACCCGGGTAGTCCGCCGGGTTGAGCGGGCGTTCGGCGACGGTGGGGTAGCCGGTGGCGAGGACAAAACGCGCGAACTGGCCGACCGTGACCTGGTGGGTCTCGATGACGAACTCGTCGACCCGCACGCGGTGGGTCGGCGCTTCCTCGGCGCCGTGCCGGTCGGATCCCATCACGAACGTCTGCGCCGGGACGCGGGCCAGAGTGGTGAGACTGTCGGTCAGGGCCGGCCCGGTCATGCGGGATCGCTGACCTGTGGCTCACTGAAGACGGCAGCCCAGTCGTTTTTCATGCTCACCGTCGTCCAACCGTGAGCGGATGCCGCGGCGAGCGCCTCCTCGGCGCCGGTGACGTCGGAGAACTCGCGGTCGGCATCGTCGTGGTTGATCAGCAGTCGCAACGAGGGGCGACCCTCCACGTGGCTGAAAGCGAGCATCGGAAGATCACCGTTGGAGTTGCCGACGGCGAGGATCGGCCGGCGACCGATTCGGCTCCAGATGCGCACGGGCTTCTCCGGCCCGTCGTCGAAGAAGTCCATGGCGGCCTTGTACACGAGGTCGCTGCTTCCGTTCTCCTCCCGGTAGGTCAGCCCGAGTGCGCTGCCGATGACCCGCTCCGGCGGCACGTTGTACAGCCGCTCGGCGATCGGCCGCATGAAGTCCCGGTCGCCGCCGGAAGCGATGTAGCAGGTGAAGCCGTTGGCCTCGAGATAGCGCAGTAGTTGCACCATCGGCGCGTACCCGCAGTCGAGATAGGACCGGTTCAGGGTGGGATGTGTCGCGGCGGCGAAAAACTCCCGTACGTCGGCGTCATATTCGTCGACGGTGCGGTCATAAAAAGCCGAGGTGACCGCCTGCATGAGCAGCTGCAGGTCGCCGTCGTCGCCGTGGTAGTGCTTCACCATCGCGGCGCCGAGCCAGTGCAGGTCGTTGTCGTAGGCGGCCTGGTAGGGCTGCCGGGTGCGCAGCTCCGGCTGCGCCTCGGCGAGTTCGGCGAACCGTCGGATGGTGAAGTCGAGCTGGATCGGCAGTGGTTTCTCGCACCAGAGCGTGCCGTCGTTGTCGAACACGGCCACGCGCTGCTCGGGCGGCACATAGTCGGTTCCCGGTTGGCTGACGGCAGCCACGAATTCCAGGATGCTGGTGCGGGTTGCGCTGTCGTTCCAGAGGTCCAGTGGCCTGGTCATCTTTGTCATTTGCCGGCGAGGAAGGAGTGCAGCTTTTCGACGGCGTGATCGATCGTGAAGGTCGCCGGTTCCTGCCGGGGCGGGAACTCCTTGAAGGTCTCCAAGAAGGCCGTGGCGATCGCGACTCCGTACTCAGCGATGTAGTCGTGGTCGAGGAACCAGTCCCAGTAGGTGTTCGAGGTCTTGTCAGCCCGCTCGAACGGGTCGGTGCGCAGGTTGAACAGCTTCGGCACCCTCAGTTCGGTGAACGGTTCCGCCCAGATGCCCATGGTGCCCTCGGCGCGTTGCTCGAGGAAGACGATCTTCCAGTTGTTGAACCGCACACCGAGCACGTCGCAGTCGTCGGAGAAGTAGATCAGGCCCGGGCGCGGACTGACCTCGACTTCGCCGGTGAGGTACGGCAGCAGGTTGAAGCCGTCGATGTGCACCGTATAGGTGCGATCGCCGGCCTGGTGACCGCTCTTGAGCTCCTCCACGATATTTTCGTCACCGGCGGCAGCGACCAGGGTCGGCAGCCAGTCGTGATGCTGCACGATCTCGTTCGAGACGACGCCGGCGGCGATCTTGCCGGGCCAGCGGATGACCTGGGGCACCCGGAACGCGCCCTCCCAGTTGGTGTCTTTCTCACTGCGGAACGGCGTGGTCGCGCCATCCGGCCAGGTGTTCGCGTGGGGGCCGTTGTCGGTGCTGTAGATCACGATGGTGTCCTCGGCGATCTCCAGCTCATCCAGCAGCTGAAGCAGGGTGCCGACGTTGCGGTCGTGGTCGATCATGGTGTCGTGGTACCTGGACTGCCAGTAGCCGGCCTGCCCGACGCTCTCCGGCTTGGTGTGGGTGCGCAGGTGCATATGGGTGAAGTTCATCCACACGAAGAACGGCGTTCCGTCCTCGTGCTGACGGCGGATGAAGTCGGCGCACGCATCGACGGTCTCGTCGTCGATGGTCTCCATCCGCTTCTTGGTCAACGGCCCCGTGTCTTCGATGCGTTGCTTGCCCACCCGCCCGAAACGGTCATCCGTTGTGGGGTCGTCTTCGTCGGTCGCCCAGGAGTGGATGACGCCGCGCGGGAACTGAAGCGCGCGCAGGCGGGGGTAGCGCTCCTGCGTCGGAAAGTCCGGAAGCTCCGGCTCCTCCTCGGCGTTGAGGTGGTAGAGGTTGCCGAAGAACTCGTCAAAGCCCCGGGCGGTGGGCAGGTATTTGTTGAGGTCGCCGAGGTGGTTCTTGCCGAACTGGCCGGTGGCGTAGCCCAGCGGTTTGACCAGCTCCGCGATGGTCGGGTCCTCTGCGGCGAGACCGATGTCGACACCGGGCACTCCCACCTTGCTCATCCCGGTGCGGTAGACGCTCTGACCGGAGATGAACGACGCACGCCCGGCGGTGCAGCTCTGCTCCCCGTAGGAATCGGTGAACCGCATGCCCTCGTCCGCGATCCGGTCGATGTTCGGTGTGCGGTAGCCCATCAGACCATCGCTGTAACAGCTGAGATTGGTGATGCCGATGTCATCTCCCCAGATGACAAGAATGTTGGGCTTCTGATCGACCATCGTCGTGACCCCTCGTGAGATGAAAACGGGCGGTGTCGGCCAAGAGAGCGGTGGTGATCGGCCAACGCAGTAGATGTGGGCAAGGTACTGCGCGGGCGCCAAATGGGGAAGCCCTCCCCATCACGGCGGGTGCCGGGATCGGGAGGGCTTGTCGCCGTCGCGGGTGCTTACGCCGGCGCGGCGGGCGGCGTTGCCGCGTCGAGCACGGCGCCGTTGGTGGCCACGAGCTGCTGGTACCAGTAGAAGCTGTCCTTGCGCACCCGGTCGTAACTGCCCTGACCGGCGTCATCGGCGTCGACGTAGATCACGCCGTACCGCTTGGTCATCTGCGAAGTGGATGCGCTGATGATGTCCAGGCCACCCCAGGCGGTGTACCCCAAGAGGTCGACCCCGTCTGCGATGGCTTCGCGCACCTCGCGCAAATGCTTCACGTAGTAGTCGATCCGGTAGTCGTCGTGCACCCGGCGGGTGTCGATCGCTCCGGTCGCCGGGTCGGCGGCCGATCCTTCAAGCACGTCGGTGGCGCCCAGCCCGTTCTCCACGATGAACAGCGGCACCTGATAGCGGTCCCACAGATCGTTCAGCACGTAGCGCAGGCCCTCGGGGTCGAAGTGCCAGCCCCACTCGGTGGTGGCCAGGTGCGGGTTCTTGATGGTGGAGAACAGGTTGCCGCCCGTGGCGCCGTACTTCTCGGGGGACACCGAAGAGACCAGGCTCATGTAGTAACTGAACGAAAGGAAGTCGACGGTGTTGGCCGCCAGCAAGTCTTCGTCGCCGGCCGCCATCTCGACCTGGATGCCCTCGTCGCGCCAGAACCGGCGCACCGTGCCGGGGTAGTGGCCCCGCACCTGCACATCGGTGTGGAACAGGTTCATGTTGTTGTCGAACTGCGCCTTGACGATATCGGCCGGGTCGCTGGATGCCGGGTAGTGCGACATGCGGGCGAGCATGCAGCCCACCTGGGCCGTTGGGTCCAGTTTGTGCACGATGCCGGTGGCGAGAGCGCTGGCCACGAACTGGTGGTGCAGCGCCTGGTAGCCGGCTTGGCGCGGGTCGACGCCGGGCGCGGGCTCCCGCTCGATGACGCCGCCGCCGGTGTACGGCTCGATCAGGGTGGTGTTGATCTCGTTGAAGGTGAGCCAGTAGCGCACCAGGCCGGTGTAGCGGGACACGATCGTGCGCGCGTAGCGCTCGAAGAACCCGATCACCGCACGGTTGGTCCAGCCGCCGTATTCGGTCACCAGGTGCAGCGGCATCTCGTAGTGCGACATGGTCACCACCGGCTCGATGCCCTTCTCGCGCAGCCGGGTGAAGAGGCGCTCGTAGAACAGGAGCCCCTCCTCGTTCGGTTCGGTCTCCACGCCGGTGGGGAAGATGCGCGACCAGGCGATCGACATCCGCAGAGCCTTGAGCCCGATCTCGGCGAAGAGGTCGACGTCGTCTTCCCAGTGGCCGTAGAAGTCGCTGCCGCTGCGCTTGGGGTAGCCGGCCGCGGTCGGCACGGCGAGCGCAGCGGCGATGGTCTCGTCGGACGCCTTCATTAGGGCGCTGATGTCGACGTAGTCGCCGGCCGTGCGGTACGGGATCACGTCGGCTTGAGAGAGGCCCTTCCCGCCCTGGTCGAAGCCGCCCTCCACCTGGTTGGCCGCGAAGGCCACTCCCCAGAGGAATCCGTCGGGAAAGGCGCCGGTGGTGCCGGCCGGGGTCGGATCGGTGGCCGTGGCGGGGGTGGTGTCGGTCATACGGTGGCCTCCTGGGCGGGTGCGGATGGTGCGGCGAGCGGCGACACGCGGATGAGCGCGTCACCCTCGCGGACCGGACCGGATGTTCCGGGGTCGACGGTGTACTTGGCAGTGTTGGTGATCACGACGAGGCTCAGCGTGTCGTGGGTGCGGGCCACGGCGTCGAGGTCGACGGAGAGCAGCAGGTCGCCCACCGAGACCCGGTCGCCGACGGCGACGTGGGAGATGAAGCCGGCGCCCTTGAGGTTGACGGTGTCGAGGCCGACGTGAATGAGAACCTCAACACCGGAGTCACTGCGCACTGCCACGGCGTGCTTGGTGGGGAACAACGTCGCGACGACGCCGTCCACCGGGGCGGTGACCCGGCCGTTGCTGGGCCGGATGGCGGTTCCGTCACCGACGAGACGCTTGGAGAAGGTCTTGTCGGGGACGTCGTCGAGAGCGACGAGGGTGCCGCTCATCGGCGCGGAGACGATCTCGCCGATGGTGGGGTCGGTGGCCGGTGCGACGACGCGGCCGTCGGCATCCGCTGTGCTGACGGTGGACACAGCCGGGGCAGCCGCGGCGGGTGTCTCGGCGGTGCGGGCCAAGATGGACTCATCGAAGCCGAGGATGGTGGAGACGACCGCCGAAACGAGGAAGGCGACCACGATGCCCACAATGGCCCAGACGAAGGTTTCGCCGACCAGGCCGGGCAGGCCAGGCAGCCCACCGTTGCCGGCGAGGACGTAGGCCTTGACACCGAAGCCGAGGGCGACGGCGCCACCCACGGCGGCGCCGGCCATGGTGGCGACGAGGGGACGGCGGAGCGGCAGGGCCAGACCGTACAGGGCCGGCTCGGTGACACCCATCAGCGACGTGAAGGTGGTGGAGAGCGACAGCGCCTTGATCTGCTTGTTCTTCGCGCGCAGGAACACGCCGAAGACCGCGCCGGCGGTGGCGAAGGTCTGCACGTAGGTGAGCGGCAGGAACTTGTCGTAACCCAGGGTGGCGAGGTTCTGCAGGATGAACGGCACCAGCGTGTAGTGCATGCCGGTCATGATGATGAGCGGCAGCAGGCCACCGATCACGAAGCCGGCGGGCGCGCCGCCGTTGTCGAGGGCCCAGTTGATGCCACCGGCGATGCCGCTGCCCACGAACGTGCCCAACGGGCCGAGCGCCACCAGGGTGATGGGTGCGACCACGATGAGAGAGAGCATCGGCACGAAGGTGAGCTTGAGGAACGACGGGATGATCTTGGTGAAGCCTCGCTCCACCCAGGACAGCAGGTAGACACCGAGCAGCACCGGGATGACCGAGTACGCGTAGGTCGCCGCGGTGACGGGGATGCCGAGCAGGCTGACCGGGTCGCCGGCGCCGAGCAGGGTGCCGAGCGCTGGATAGACCAGGATGCCGCCGAGCGACGCCGCCACGTAGGGGTTGGCGCCGAGCTTGCGGGCAGCGGAGACGGCCACGATGATCGGCAGGAAGAAGAACACCGCATCGGCGATGGCGGAGAAGATCTGGTAGGTCTGCGACAGGGGATCGACCCAACCGAACGCGTTGCTGAGCGCCAGCACACCCTTCAGCAGACCGGCGCCGGCGATGGCCGGCAGGATGGGCGCGAAGGTGCCGGAGATGAAGTCGAGGAACCGGGTGTGCAGCTTCTGCTTGGTGCCGGTGCTCGCGGCGGCGGCACCGTCGACGGAGTCGGTGCTCGCGAGGCGGGGCAGCACGGCCACGATGGCGCGGAAGACGTCGGGAACGTCGTTGCCGATCACCACCTGATACTGCGAGCCCACGTCGTTCACGCCCATCACCGGCGCGATCGCGGTGAGTGCGGCCTGGTCGGCCTTTGTGTTGTCTTTCAGGCCGAAACGCAGCCGGGTCACGCAATGGTAGAGGGAGGAGATGTTCTCCTCACCACCGACCGCGGCGATGATCGCCGCGGCATCTTTGTCGTACTTCAAGGGGGTTCTCCTTCGATGAAGAATCCCGGCTTCACGCGGTTGCCCTGACGCGGCTTCGGATTCGGTTCTGTTTCTTTGTGGGGCGGGAGCGGGGCTCCCGGGTTCGGGGGCAGCTAGAGGAAGCTGGCGATGTGGAGGCCGATGTAGACCTTTTCGGAGGCGCTCATGGCGTGGCCATGACTGCGCATGACGAACGCATCCACTTTGTCGACGCAGTCGAAGGCGGCCGGTTTCTGCTCGCGGAGGATGCGCAGCAGCTCGGCGTCGTCACGCTGCACGGTTTCGCCGAGCAACACCCGCTGCGCGAAGAACCGGAGGTGGGTGACGAACCGCAGGTACATGGGGCTGTCGTCTTCGTAGGCCAGGCCGAAGTGCAACCGCACGATCTCGAGGATCGAGTGGGTGAGGTCCATCAGACGGCTGGCACTGTCGGCGGCGCCGCCGACCTGGGCGTTGATCACGTGCAGCGCGATGCTGGTGGCTTCGTCGGCGGGCAGGTCGGTGCCGAGTTTGACGCTCAGTTCGGCCACCGCGCTCTTCGCGAAGGCGTACTCGGTTGGATAGAACCGGCGCACCTCGACGGCCAGCGGCACGGTGATGTCCCCGTTGCCCTTGGCCCGGGCGACGGCGAAGGACAGGTGATCGGCGAGGGCGGCGTAGAGGCTGTCGCTGATCTTGACCCGCAGCTCCTGACGGGCACGGGTGACGAGGTCGGCGGTCGCGGAGAGGATGTCCGACGGTATCGAACCCACGATGGATGCGAAGTGCCGGCTGGCCGCGGCGTCGTCGAGTCGGAAGATCTTCTCGATCATCGACTCGTCGATCGCTTCGCCGGGCTTGGAATTGAAGCCGAGGCCCTTGCCGAAAACGATGACTTCCTGCAAAGAGTCGTCGAGACCGTCGACGACGTTGTTGTTCAGTACTCGCCTGACGATCACTGCTTATCCACCATCACATCTGCTTCGGGAACACTCCTGCTGTCGTCGTCTTCGAGAACAGCTGTGGTGTTGCCTGCGGAAGCAGTGACAAGCCGGGAAAATCGTAACACGGCCGTGCCGGTGCTCCTGCCCCGAAGAGGCGCGGCCGTGTAGTGGGCTACTGGGCGTCACCCTCGAGCAGGATGGCGAGCTCGTCGAGTTCGACGTCCCAGCCCTCTCGGTTTTGCTCAAGACGCGTGCGACGGTAGACGGTGCCACCGGGGAGCGTGTCGAAGCCCGATTCGATCACGGTGACATCCGTGCCGGTGCCGGCATCGACGATGGTGAAGCGCACGTGCGTCGCGTACTCGTCGAGCGCGTCCGCAGGGATGCCCGACCATCGGAAGCCGAAGGATTCGCTGGGCACCACCTCGGTGATTTCGATCGGGAAGCTGCCGTAGCCGTCCCAGTCGATGCTGCCGGCGGCTCCCGGCGAGAGCTTGGCGAAGCCGACACGGTCGCCGAACCACTTTTCCATGACCTCGGGCTCGGTCAGAGCCTCCCAGACGGTCGCGCGCGGGGACTCGATGTGCACGGTGCGGGTCACGGTGTGGCCCTTGATTCTTGCGTGATCAGACACGGTGTTTCCTTCTGGTTCGAGCGGATAGCGACGGCACTTTGCCCGCCGAGCGGCGCGTAGCTAGTTCAACAGATGCGCCTCATCGAGCGTAGCCATGATCGGGAAGAGAATTCTGCGCACCTCGGCCCTATCCGAGGGCAGCGCGGCGCGAGGTGTGCCGGGTAGGTATGGCAGACCACGGGTCCTCTGGCCAGGGATGCTTCGGATACCGGCCGCGCATCTGCGCGCGTACCTGCGAGTACGGACCAGCCCAGAAGGAGGCGAGGTCGTCGGTCACGGCCAGGGGATGCCCGGCGGGGGAAAGCAAATGGAACAACACCGGCACTCGCCCTCCGACGAGTTGCGGAGTCTCTGCCCACCCGAAGCATTCCTGTAGTTTCACCGCCACAACGGGACGGGCGGCGTCATCATCGACGGGCGGGTAGCTGAGACGGACCTGCGAGCCGCTGGGCACTTGAAGACGTTCCGGAACCAGAACATCGAGGTCGACCGCGGCCGGCCATGGCAGGATGCGACGGAGCGCCTGGGCGAGGTCGATGCTCGCAGCCGGAGTGCCGGCGGCGAGGTCTGACAGCTCGGGACCGAGCCAGGAATCGAGCGTGTCAAGCAGAACGGTGTCTGAGACATCCGGCCAGGGCGATCCGAGCTCGCGATGCAGCAGCGCGAGGCGACGCCGCAGGGCGTCCGCGGCGTCTGACCAGATGAACACTCCGAGCCCCTG
>Ga0247816_10000099_pt1 | contig 47856 bp, 39 predicted proteins | sample UWRJL209509C1_FD_179930 | JGI IMG/M metagenome (GOLD analysis project Ga0247816, IMG submission 179930) | Plant litter microbial communities from Arlington Agricultural Research Station in Wisconsin, United States - UWRJ-L209-509C-1 | ecosystem: Environmental > Terrestrial > Plant litter >...
GATGCTGTTGAGCCACGGGATAAAATGGAACAGACAAATACTGATGTGATGTACGACCGCGTAATGAACCACATGGACTTTTCTTCGCTCAAGAAATCGGCCTACCTCGATCCACAGATCAGAACTTTCATCACAGGCACCTGGGCTTTAAACAATACGCTGGCCAGAAACCTGATGACGGAAGGCAAAGTACAGCAGGCTAACCGGGTGATGAATAAAAGCATGAAAGATATTCCGCTTAGAAATTATACCATTGCCGATACGCTGGGCAGGATAAGTACCATCCAGAACCTGTATGCGCTGAACAACGTCAAACAGGCCGATAAACTAACAAAGGACACGACCGACTTTCTTGTACAGGAATTTAGTTATATCGCTACGCTTGACCCTGAATTTCAACGCGCGCATTTGCAAAATATCCGCGAGGGTTTAACTGCGCTGCGATGGATGGAGCAGATTACCTTAAGTTATCATGAAGACGCACTAAATAAAGAGATCCACAACCATTTCATTAAAATTGCAGATACGTTCGGCTTGAAGGTGTAGGTTCGCGAAGGCAAAGTTGAACTCAAGGGTTTAGTTAAGCATAAGTAGAAGGTTAACTTACGTTTAAATGCCCGGATTAAAAGTTTTACTTAACTGTGCTGACCGATGTACTCCATCAGTTGTGCGCGATAATTGTCGGTGAAGGGAATGTCAGCACCAGGTAGATAGAGCCTGTTTTTCTTTACAGATATGATCTTATCGAGCGTCACAATATAAGAGCGGTGCACCCTCAGAAATCTGGCCGAGGGTAGCTTACCCTCCATATAGTGTAGGGTAAGCCTCGGGATTATCGGGCGTTCAATATTTAGCTGGTATATTTTGATATAGTCTTTTAACCCTTCTACATAAGTAATCTGGTCCATATTGATCCGTACCAATGAATAATCTGAATTGACAAACAGTGCGCTTGGTTCTGCAGGCAACTGTGTTACCTGTTTGTTTTTCAACAGGTAAAGTTCCATCGCCTTGGTAGCGGCTTTTAGGAAACGGTCAAATGCTACGGGTTTTACAACGTAATCCAGTACGTTGAGGTTGAATCCATCCAGGGCATAATTCTCGTACGCCGTGATCATCACCACCATAGGCGCATTGATCAGCCCTGCTTTCAGCCAATGTATCCCTGAAAGTCCTGGCATCTGGATGTCCAGGAAAACCAGGTCTATCTGCTCTACTGCCATTACCTTCATGGCTTCATCCGTATTTTTACAACTGGCCACCAGATCCAGAAAGGGGATCAGACGGATATTGTCTTCAATCAATTCTCTTGCAAAACGTTCGTCATCTATTACCAAACACCTGATCATCTCATTTCGATCATTAGGTCAGCAATGAAAATGTTGTTTTCAACCATAGTACTCAATGTGTATTTATCTTTGTATAACAATTCTAACCGGCGGCTCACGTTTTTTAATCCGATACCAGAGCTCAAATCTTTGCTGTCGTTAGCAGATGCAACTTCATTTTCAACCCTGAAATGCAAACGCGACAAAACCGTATCCATTTGCAGCACCACCAACAGCCTGGTCTCATTTCCGGTTCCCATTCCATGTTTGAAGGCGTTTTCAACAAAGGGGATCAGTAACATCGGCTCTATTTCATAACCTTCAGTATTTTCAGCAATATCCAGTACCAGGTTAAGGTCGTCTCCAAAACGCAGCGACTGCAACTCAATATAGTTTTTCAGGTATTCCACTTCTTTGCTTAGAGGAATCCTGTTATAATTACTCTCATGCAGTACGTACCGCATCAGTGTAGATAACTGGATCAGCGAAGGTTCCATTAGGTCAGACTTTTTCCTGGCCATTGCCACCAGCGTGTTCAGCACGTTAAACATAAAATGCGGACTGATCTGTGAGCGCAAAAAATTCAGTTCCGTTTTTAGCGTTTCCGTTTCCTGTTCCTTGCGCTTTTTTTCTTCCACATTCTGGTCGGCAATTAACCTATAACTAAAACTAATACCGATGATAAAAAGATACATTAGAAAAGGGAACATCCCCCTTGGCCCGCGTGGTGGTGGTGGAAAATCCCTGAATTCAGCGTCAGCAGGCGGAAATCTGCGCGCGCCCGGGTCCTGGAAACGGGAGGAATGATGCAGCGGCATCCATTTACCCTGGATATAAACAGACATCGCAATCAATACACCAACAGCCAATACTACGCTTAACAGGTAGGCCGGCCAGCCCTTTTTCCTGACTACTTGCGGATAAAGGTAGTAGGCGTTAAAGTAAAACAGGACAATCAGAAAACTGTTGTTAAAGATCATCCTGTATTTTACCTGCTCATAATCCGCCGGATGATATGGCCCCGATAAGAAGGGAAAGATCAGCAGCATCCAAAATAAGATGTGGATGGCATAGATCATATACCTATTGGAAACCAGTCTCGTTAAGCGTTTCATCTTGTGTTTTTGTTTAGTCCTCCGCCTTCACGAGTAAGTATTTACTTAAAGTATCAGCTTGCATTGCGGTAAAAATACCTAAACCGTTGGTCACATTTGTCGGCGCATTTGTTAAATTTTGTGAAGATTTCGTGGAGTTGTTCAGCATATCCAGATATTCCTGGTTAACACGCATCACAATCACCTGATAACGTCCGTAATATTTGAACGAGCGCTCAGTCAGCTCGAAACTCGAAGCCTTTACTGCATTGAGCTCAACACTGGTCGTTGTGTCACTATTAAATCTGTTAGAAATCAGCGACTTCCAGGTTTCTTTATAACGGAATACTACAATATGATTATCAGCAGCAGGATTGCTCCATGAAACTGTTACCGGTATAAAAGCCGTAGGTTCGGTACCAAAAGTCATCGTTGGGATTACCACGGTATCTGCGCTGATAGTTGTTCCTGAAGGCTTTCCAGGAACAACGGTACTGGCAGTAACAGGCAGATCGTTGTAAGTGAACGACAAACTGTATGTCCCGCTGGATTTCACAAAACTGGCGTCGCTGAGGATATAATGTCCCGATTTATCTTCAGTAAGTGCCCTCGTGGTACTGCCATCAGAGATATTTAGGGTAAGGCCGCTAATTGGGACGCCATAGGCGTTGGTATCCACAAGCGCCTTTTGCAGGGATACCCGTACTTCGACTGCTTTGTTTGGCAGCAAGTAGGCTTCTACCACAGGTAATGCGCTATAGTCTGTCGCGCTGTCTTTTTTGCAGGCTGCTGCCAGGAATAACAGCATTACAACGCTGCTAAATAGTATGTTTTTATAATTAATCGTTCTTACCATTTTAAGCTTAATGTAAGGTTAGGTGTAAAACCAAGATAATTGACATCAGTAGAAATCACCTGATTTCCCTGTATAGAGTACTCCCTGTACCAGGTGTTGGAGCGGTTGTAGATATTAAAGAAAGAGAAACCTATGCTCCCCACTTTCTTCGTACTGGTTTTAATCAGGTCGTACGTAATAGCCGCGTCCAAACGATGGTAGGCCCTAAAACGTTCTGTATTTTTTCCACTGATTACAAAATATGTTTCCGTTCCTGTGCCTGCCCTGTCAATGGTATAACTGCCTACAGGTGCAGTATATGGCCGACCTGAAGCATAAATCCATGTTGCAGAGAATGTCCACCGTCCTTCCTGGTATAGGTTGATTGATTTAAACTCATGGCGTACATCCTGGTTCGCAGGGAAATAGTCCGTACCATAAATGGCGAATTTGTTGAAAGCACTGGCCAATGTATAACCTATCCAGCCTGTATATTGTCCAACTTTTTTCTGTACCATAAACTCAATACCCTTGGCATAACCACTTCCATTGTAAAAATTCTGCTCCAGGGTGATGGTAGAATTCGGATTGCCCATTCCGCCTGTGCCTGTCTGACGAAGCGAGTATTCTGTGAGGTCGCTCAGCTTTTTGTAATAACCTTCTACGCTGAACAGAAACTTATTTGTTTCGTAACTGGCTCCTAAAATGTAGTGGATGGCACTTCCTACCGGGATGCTGCTGCCATTGGCCAGTACCCAGAAATCTTTACTTCCCGAAAGAATATCCTCACGCACTACCCGGTTTGTGTATTGGTAGAACCTGCCCGTCGCAGCTTTCAGCATCAGTTTATCTGTTACCGCATAACTTGCAGAAAATCTTGGTTCTATATAATTTTTGTTAGTCAGGTTGTAATGCGTATATCGCACACCTGGCGTTAGTCTCAATGCACCCAAATTCTGTTCCAGTTCTACATAACCACCAAGCGTTAATGCCCTGTTATTCTGGTCAATCAGTCGGGTAGTATCGTTTTGTGTGTAGTCGTATTTGATCTCCTGTCTGGAAGCAAAGCCGCCAAAAAGTATTTTACCAGTGTTGGTCACGTTCCATTCCCAGTCAGACTTGGCGCTGTAATCTTTCAGGTTATTGTTCTCCGAGGTTCCGCTGCTGGTATTGGCCGTAGTTCCTGTGGTATCTGTAATTGAGCTTTCAATACCGCGGTTACGGTGACTGTAGAAATTGGAGAAACTAACCAGGGTATTTGAATAGAGTTTATCCGTCCAGCGTCTCGACCATTTAGCGCTTGAACCTACGTTTCCGTAAGTGGTAAGGTCGGTGATACTTGAACTGTTGACCGTGCTCGACAATGAACTTGGTATCCCCAGATCGTGGCTGTTATCCAAATTGTCTTTTCCGCTGTAGAAACTCAGGGAAATGATATTTTTGTCATCCGGAGTATACGTATACTTACCATTCAGGTCGTAAAACCATGAAGACACCTGCGTCTGGAAATTAGCCATTCCGCCTCTGCCACCTCCCGGGCCATCAAATCCGCCGCCACCGCCGGTGGTCGCCGTAGTGGTATTGGTCAGTTTGTTAAAAATTTTATTGTACAACGGCCCCTGGTATGATCTCCGGAGACTAAATAATAATGATGACTTGTCAGAAACCGGTGTTTCACCATAAACGTTAACGCTAAGTAAGCTTAGGTCAACGCCAAAACCTGCGGTTTTTTTATTTCCATCTTTACCGGTAATATCCGTTACACTGGACAACCTGCCCCCAAATTTGGCAGAGAAGCCCCCTTTGTACATCTGGACGTCTTTAACCGCATTCACGTTAAAGGCACTGTAAAAACCATACAAGTGATCTACCTGATAAACTGTAAAACCGTCAAACAGCACCAGGTTCTGGTCGGGCGTTCCACCCCTTACATAAGCCCCTGAAGACGACTCGTTACTTCCACTAATACCAGGCATAAGCTGAAAGGCCCTTAAGATATCCCGTTCACCGATGTTTGGCAAAACCGCCAGTTTCGCCGGCGTTAGCTGGATTACACTTACCCTGCGGGTATCGGTGTTCATCACCCCTTCCTTTTTCTCGCCGTTAATCACAACCTCCGTCAGGGCATTATCTGCCGGCAACAAAGAAATTACCAGCTTTTGCGCGGCCCGTTCTGGTGTAAGTCTTTCAAATGATGATTGATAGCCCGAATAAGAAACCACCAGTACAGAAGTATCTGCCGGAACATTTTGCAGGTTGAAATACCCGTCCGTATTGGTTACCGCAGTAATCGTTGTGCCCCTCACTTTAACCGAAGCAGAAGGCAGCGACTCGCCCGTTGAGTTATCTGTTATCCGTCCTGCGAGGGAAAAATTGGTACGTACAGGTTTGGCCACAGCGGCGGTTACCGTAGTCTCCTCCTTGAAGGTCTGAACAACCTCGCCTTCCACTGGTGCTTTCATAGCACTGGCCGGCAGCCGTCTTAGTCTGGTAATGTCTTCAGGCTTTCGTAGAATGAAATACGTACCATCCGGCTGTTTGGCATAATAAATATCATTGGCGCGACAGATCTGCCTGATGATATCTTTCACCTTGTCATGAAAGTAATGGTCGCTCACGCTGTACTGGTGCATTTCGGCACGGTCAAAGATGAACCTGATCTTGTAATTGGCAGAAAACTCATCCAGTACTTCATCCAGCGGAGCTGTAATGAACTTGCTGACTCTTGCAGTATCGTTCTGTACATTTTGTGCCCTTGCAAGCTGCACGGTACACAAGCAGAAAAACAATAGAAATAGTAAAATAGATTTCATATAAAATTTAATATTTCTCTAAAATCCATCTTTATGGGCTTGCAAAATGTTAGCAAATGTTAAATGAGGCAGAAGGGGAAATCATGCCGATGAAACCGCACTTTAATGCTATGAATAAAAAGCGCCGTGGCAAACAATTCCAAATAAAACGGGGCCTGCCATTATCTGGCAGACCCCGCTCTTTATCAGGATCCAATTGCCCTGAAGGTAAAAACCTTTTATTTTTTGATCGCAGACAGCATTTCTTTTACTGCTGTTTCCAGTTGCTGGTCTTGTCCGGCAAGCAATTTACTGTATTCGTTCAGGATCAAAATATCAGGTTCAAGCTGGTAGTTTTCGGTAGCATGTGTTTCACCAGCTCCATAGGTACCAATCATTGGTATCCCGAATACAATCCTTGGATTAATCTGCTGTTCCCACCATACCGCAGTTCCTGTTCCGGCAACAGGCATACCAACCAGTTTCCCAATTCCAAGTTCTTTGTAGGCGTATGGGAACATGAAGGCGTCAGAGTAATTACTTTCGCTCATCAGCACACAGCTTGGTTTGGTCCATTTGTTCAGGGGCTCTCCTCCCGTAGTAATGTGCCCCTGCGGACGTAAGGTGAAATACAATTTACCACTTAAGAACGTTACCAGATCGTCATGCAACCATCCTCCTCCATTAAAACGGGAATCTACAATTAATGCTTCCTTGCGGCTATTTTTCCCAAGCACTTTGTCAAATGTTACCCTAAAACTCGGGTCGTCCATACTGCGCACATGTACATAACCAACCTTCCCGCCAGATAGGCTGTCGGTTAAATGTTCCATCAGTTTTACCCATTTGTTATATAAAAGCACACTGGTTTCCGTTCTTGGCTTGATGGGTTTGATAATTTCTTCATAAGAATTCCCTCCTTTTCCTTCATGGAAGGATATCCTGGTAAACTGGCCAGCCTTGTGGTTCAATAATTTCGACCAGTCAGACGCTGCAGTTAAAGCAACCCCGTCAATTTTATCAATTACTACCCCATCCTTCATCTTTGTGGCAGCAATATCAAATGGGCCACCCGGGATTACTGCTTTCACCAATAGCCCGTCGCCACTTTTGGTCAGGTCGTAAATTAATCCCAGCGCCGCAGTCTCATCCCCATTTGGGAAAGAAGGGCTATAACGTCCGCCGGTGTGCGATGCATTCAATTCCCCAAGGAACTCGCTCAGCAGTACCTGAAAGTCGTAATCGTTGTTGATGTACGGAAGGAACTGTTTATAGGTTGTGTAATATCCGTCCCAGTCTACACCCTGCAACTTCGGATCAAAGAATTTCTTTTTCACCTGTTTGAAAGTATGTTCAAGAATATATCCTCGTTCTGCAGAAGCATTCAGCTCCATTTCAGAATTGATCTTTACAGGAGTTACCTTTCCGTCGTCTGTTCCTACTTTAATGATGTTTCCGTTGGCAATTACAAAAAGGGATTTCCCATCCTTGCTCATTTCCATTCCGCCACCCGGAGCATCCAGCTTGGCGAGCACCTTGCTTTCACTGGTACGTAAAGTGGTTACCCATAAATCATAGCCTTTATCATATTTGGCCAGGAAGTAAAGTTTCTCCCCGTCTTTAGACAAACTAGCACCCGCAATAGCTGTTGATGCCATCGTTAACCTTTTTGTACGGTTCTCCAGGTTATTCAGGTATAAGTTTACAAGTTCAACCGGTTTTTTGGCAACGGCAGGTTTTTTCTTTTTCAGGTCCTTTACCTCTGCTTTTTTATCAACGGTGTCTTTCTTTTCTGCTTCAACCCGCAGGTCATAATCTTCCTTGCTCAACTGGAACCTGTCCCATGTTTTTTGGTCGAAGAACATACCATATATGTCCGACTGGCTACCACGGCTCAGGTTTTTCATCCCATCCTTATCCGTCAACCAGTACATCATCTTGCCGTCCATGCCCCATTGCGGCATTTCATCGCTGAAACCACTTTCAGTCAGATTGGTGCGTTTTCCAGAACCGTCATCCTTAATCAGTACTACTTCATTCTGGAACCATCCCCCGCCTTCAGTAGATTGCGCAAGGATATAACGGCTATCTGGCGACCAGGTAAAATACTGGTCCCCGTCTGCATATGAATAATTCAAACCTTCAGCAAGCAAGGTGCGGGTAGTTTTTGCCGCCACATCATAGGATTTAAGAACGTTCCTTTCTTCCAGATAGGCTATCTTTTTTCCATCCGGAGAATACACACCCTGAAATTCTTCCTTTGCAGTTGCAATAATGCCGACGGTGTTCAATACTGTTGCGACATAAAAATAAGGTTCATTTTTATTGCTGATGCTTACTTCGTCAATGTCCCATGATCCGGGGTGCTCCGCAGAATATAACAGCTTGCGCCCATCAGGACTAAACTGCACCATTCTCTCCTGGTAAGGCGTATTGGTAATACGTTTTGTGGTTGCGCCATCTGCTGAAGTCACAAAAATTTCGCCGCGATATACAAAAGCTACCTGTTTTCCATCATTGGAGATAGACATTTCAGAAGCTTCACCCTTTACCGGGAAAGTTGCAATCTGATCGCCTGCAAAATCTGCACTCAGGCTGATGCTTACTTTTTGTGGTTGCTGACCTTCGGTTAATGTATACAGGTCGCCATTATAGGTAAACACCAGACTGCCATTACTGGCCCTTGACAGGTTACGTACCGGATTTTTTTCAAAAGTGGTGAGCTGTGTAACCGTTGCCGTATTGCTTAACGATGATTTGAACAGGTTTTGCGTACCATTTTTTTCACTCAGGTAATAGAAGGTATCTCCTGTGCCCCAAACCGGTTCGCGGTCTTCGCCATTAAATGCAGAAACCTTGGTATAAGTATTGTTTTTGATGTTGTAAGTCCAGATGTCGCGCGTAATCGCCGAAGTATGGTGTTTCCGCCAGGCATCTTCGTATCCTTTCCTGTCCTGGAATATCAGCTGGTCGCCCGCTGCATTATAATGGACATATTCCATTCCTGCACTATTCAGTAACCTGCTGTTTCCGCCCTTTGCAGGTACTTCATACAGTTTGGTAAAAATGGCATCAAGCGGAAAACGGGCGGAAGAATAAATATCATGTCGGTCTGTACCAAAGATGACTTGTGAATCATCAGGGGAAAAATCATAAGGCAGGTCACGGCTTGAATTAAAGGTAAGGCGAGTTGCTTCACCGCCGGTGGCATTCATCAGGTAGACATCAAAGTTACCATAACGGTCAGATGCAAAAGCAATTTTCTTACTGTCGTGGCTCCATACCGGGTATCCATTATAAGAATTTGCGATGGTGAGCGGAACCGCATCCCCGCCAGTGTATGGAACTTTGAATACGTTGCCCTTGTATTCAAAGGCAATCCATTTTCCATCAGGTGATACCGATGGCTGCTGTATCCACCTCGGCTGGCTCTGCGCGTGGCCCTTGAATCCTGCAAGTGCCATCAGTGAGCATAGTAGTAAAACTTTCTTCATTGATAAGGTATTAGTTAAAGTCAAGATACAAAAAAAGGCAAGCAAAATGATTTGCCTGCCTTTACATATTTGCACCTATGGTAAATAGACACGATAATGCGTCATATGTTACACATAAATATATTTAATCTTCAATTATACCAGCGACGCGTCAAGTGAGATCTGGATGGCACCATAAGCTACACTTACAGGACAGCCGGCTTTTGCACCTGCAGCGATTTCCTGAAACTGCTCTTCGGTAATACCCTCAATTTTAGCTTTTAAAACCAATTCAGATTTTGTAATTACACCATCTTCGAGTGAAATATTACATGAAGTTTCCAGCGATTCAGGATTAAACCCCGCAGTAGTCAGGTCAAGGCTCAGTTTCATTGAAAAACATCCGGCATGGGCAGCCGCCATTAATTCTTCAGGGTTGGTTCCAACGCCTTCCGCAAAACGGCTGTTAAATGAGTATTGTGTTTGGTTAAGGGTTTTGCTCTGGGTAGTGATGTGTCCGTTTCCTTCTTTAATTGTTCCGTTCCAAACGGCAGTGGCATTACGTTTCATTTTATATTGTTTTAAGTGATTTGATAGTTCAAAGGTATCTTTCCTGTGCTTACCCGGCAATGGATAATTTTCCTTTTTTATGGAACAATTTTCCTTCGTTACCGATTACGTTGATTCCATCATTTCAGGATAGGTATGCCGGCCGGGTAATCTCTATCCGCTGCCCCCATGTTAATTTAATTATATTTAATTTTGCGGTATAATTGCCCAAGGGATGATAGACGAGAATATTGTTAAGAAGAGCGACGACATGTGGGCAAATGCTATACCCCATATATCGGTAGATAGTGTGGTATTCGGCTTTTTTGAAAACCAGCTCAAAGTTTTGCTGGTCAGAATGGCCAAAACCCAGCAATGGCTGCTGCCGGGAGGATATGTTTTTAAAAATGAAAATATCGACGACGCTGCCCAGAGGGTACTTAAAGAACGTACTGGCGTAGACAAAATATATTTACAGGAATTTGGTGTTTTTGGCAATGTAAAACGGTCAGAAGGTTATTTTGATGAATATGACGACCAGCTGTGGCATAAACAACGTTTTATTTCCATTGGCTATTATGCGCTGGTGGACTATAACCAGGTTGTTTTAACAGTTGATGCTTATAGCGATACCTGCCAGTGGCGGTCCATTGATGAAATGCCCAAACTGGCGATGGACCATCAGTCTATTTTTGATGCAGCACTTACCGTGCTGCGGCAACAGCTTAGCTATAAACCTATTGGGATGAATTTGCTGCCTGCACGATTTACCATTTCAGAATTACAGAAATTATACGAGACCATTTTAGGCAGGACATTGAACAGGGGAAACTTTTACAGGCGGATTATGCGTTTTGACGTGCTGATCAAACATGAAGACCAGCGTAAAGGTGGGGCGCATAAATCGCCCAACCTTTACAGCTTTGATCCTGTTAAATATCATCAGTCCCTACAGGGGATTGACTGGTAACTACTCTTTCCAGCCCCCACCCAGCGCACGGTACAGGTTAACCACTGCCTGCAGTTTCTGCAGCTGGTCGTTAACACCGCTCAATTGCGCAGCCAGCAGGCTTTGCTCTGAGGTAAGCACATCGGTATAATTGGTTGCAGAACTGTAACGCAATAATTCATGTGTATAGTCCACGGCTTTGGTTAAAGCTGCAATCTGTTTTGCGCGAGAATCTTGTTTGGCCACTGCCGACTGATAGTCGAACAGCGAGTTAGATACTTCCTGTCCGGCAACCAGCAGGGTTTGCTGAAAAGTATTCAAGGCCTGTACCTGTTGCGACTGCGCAGTGGTCAGCCTTGCCTTGTTCAGTCCCTGGTTAAAGATGGGCTGAGTTAATCCCCCAACCAGTGAATAAAAGATCGAATTATCAAAAAAGTTCTTTAACTGCAAACTTGATAACCCACCGCTGGCAGTCAGCGTTAAACTTGGATAAAAATAGGTCCTGGCCAGATTCGTGTTTTCAAAAGAACTTCTGAAACTGAATTCTGCCTGCTGCACATCCGGACGGTTGTGCAACAATTGTGACGACAAACCAATGGACAAGTTTGCAGGCGTAACCTGTGCATCAAGCGTACCACGGTCTATCGCGCCCGGGGCCTGTGCCAAAAGGATACTTAAGGCATTTTCAGTTTCCCTGATGCTTTGTTTCAGGTCAGGGATGGTTACTTCAGTTGCATAACGGCTGGCTTCACTTTGTACCACTGCAGCACCCGTTACCACCGCACCTTGTTTCAGTGCTTTCATGGTTTCTACGCTTTCAATCCTGCTTTTCAACGTTGCCTCTGTAATCAGCAACTGTTTATCCAATGATAACAGGTTGAAATAATTATTCGCAATATCTGCAATCAACTGTGTCTGCACGGCTTTTCGGGCGGCATCAGTCCCCAGATAGCTGGCCAGGGCGGCTCTCTTAGCACTGCTCAGCTTGCCCCAGATATCTGCTTCCCAGGAAGTGCTGAGATACAGTTTATAGGTATTGGTCAGCGTATTGATATTGATCCCTGCCGGAAAATTCAGGGCAGCCAGCGACTGCTTGCTCCTGGTTGCATCAGCCGTTAAATCCAATGTAGGCAAATACGCCAGTTTGCTTTGTTTTAAAGTTGCTTCAGCCTGAAGGATATTCTGTATCGCATTTTTAAGGTCTACATTTTGTTCCAGTCCTTTTTGGATCAGCGCTTTTAATTTCTCATCAGAGAACAAACTCTTCCATGGCAAATCTGCCATGGTAACCGAGTCTGCAGTATTCTGGTCGCGGTACAATCCATCGGTTTTTACCTCAGGACTTTTATAGGTTTTGGTTACCGAGCAGGCGCTGATAAATACAGCAGCTGCCAGTAGTACAAAAACCTGTTTTTTATGTTTGAAAATCATTTGATGCTTTCTAAATGTTAATGGATTATGCCAGCGGCGGCGCTATCAGCTTGTGCTCTTCAGCCCCTTCAATCTTTTTCTGTTCTTTCACAGTTTCCTCTTCGTCCTCATCATCATCGTAGCCGTTTTTAGCCGGCCCGCTGATTTTTTCCTGTAAAGTCTGGAAGATGATAAACAGGACCGGAATGGCAAACACCCCGATGATTGTTCCAATGAGCATACCTCCAACAGCACCTGTACCAATAGACTTGTTACCTACCGCACCCGCACCACTCGAGAACATCAGCGGGACTAATCCGAAGATGAAAGCAAAAGAGGTCATCAGAATTGGCCTTAAACGTGCAACAGCACCTTCAATGGCCGATTGTACAATTGGAAGTCCGTTACGCCTTCTGTCCAGTGCAAACTCCACGATCAGGATACCGTTTTTAGCGAGCAGCCCTATCAGCATGATCAGTGAGATCTGCAGGTAGATGTTACTGTTCAGGTTAAAGATGATCGAAAAGATGTACGCACCCGCCAGTCCAAACGGAATCGCCAATAATACCGCAAAAGGAAGTATATAACTTTCATATTGTGCACTTAACAGGAAGTACACAAAAATCAGACACAAGACAAAGATAAATATCGTCTCACTTCCCGAGGCCAGCTCTTCACGTGTCAAACCAGAGAAATCATATCCATAACCAGCCGGCAACGATTGAGCGGCCACTTCCTGGATCGCTTTAATTGCATCTCCAGAACTGTAACCCGGGTTAGGCGCACCAGTAATCGCGATAGAACTGAACAGGTTAAACCGTGAAATCGATTCAGGACCAAATACCCTTGTCATTTTCACAAATTCTGTAATCGGCGCCATGTTGCCATCCGTATTCCTAACAAAAATCTTGTTCAGGCCCTCAGGATTTTTACGGTACTCCGCTCCTGCCTGTACCATTACGCGGTACTGCTTTCCAAATTTATTAAAGTTTGAGGCATATAAACCGCCATAGTATCCCTGCATGGTTTGTAAAACAGTATTCACCGTTACCCCCGCTTCTTTACATTTTTCAAGGTCGACATCCATCATATACTGAGGGAAATTCGGGTTGAATGGAGTTGTAGCATACTGAATCTCTGGCCGTGTAGCCAGTTTCGCAAGAAATTCAGTGTTCACCTTGAAGAAGTCGGCCGTACTATGCCCTCCCTTATCCTGTAACTGGAACTCAAAACCACCACTCTGTCCAAATCCCTGGATGGTCGGCGGCGAGATGAAAAAGATACTCGCTTCACGGATACCGCCGGTTTTCGCAAACAGCTCCCCAACAATATCATCTACCGTCCTTTTACGCTGGTCCCATGTTTTTAAACGGACAATAACCATACTGTAGGCACTACCAGCACCTGCTGTAAAGTTTTGACCCACGATACGCAGCGTATTGCTCACTTCAGGAATTGTATGCGCAATACTGTCCACCTGTTTTGCCAGCGCTGTTGAACGTTCCATCGAAGAAGATGGAGGCAAACTGATATTTGCAAAGATAGTTCCCTGATCTTCTGCCGGTACAAAGGCCGATGGTGTAGTTTTCATCATATAGAACAATCCGGCACCAGCAACCAGAATGGCACCCATCACGATCCATTTTTTTACCGAAAGGAATTCAACAGATCGTTTGTATTTATTCGTAATGTTCTCAAAACCAACGTTAAATGCCGTGTAGAATCGCTGAATAAAGCTCTGATGTTTGTGGTCGTCTGCATGTGGTTTAAGCAGCAAAGCACATAAAGCAGGACTTAGCGTTAACGCGTTAATGGCCGATAGAATAATCGCGACTGCTAGTGTTACACCAAACTGTTTGTAGAAAACTCCCGTAGAACCCGTAATAAATGTTACCGGGATAAACACCGCGGCCATTACCAGTGTAATTGAAATGATGGCGCCAGATATTTCGCTCATTGCATCAATTGTCGCTTTCTTCGCGGACTTGTAGCCGTTATCCAGTTTCGCATGGACCGCTTCCACTACCACAATCGCATCATCCACCACAATACCAATCGCGAGTACCAATGCGAACAGCGTGAGCAGATTGATTGTAAAACCGAAGAGGTTCAGGAAAAAGAATGTTCCTACAATTGCCACCGGAACCGCAATGGCGGGAACCAATGTAGACCTGAAATCCTGAAGGAAAATAAATACAACTATAAATACCAGGATAAAAGCTTCAATTAAAGTGTGGATTACCTTTTCAATAGAGGCATCCAGGTTTTCGTTGACATCCACCAGGTAAGTAAACTTAACGCCTTTCGGAAAAGTTTTAGAGGCTTCCTCAATAATTTTCTTTGAATTATTAATTACGTCACGGGCGTTTGATCCCGGGGTCTGACTGATCGCCATACCTACCGATTCACGACCGTTCATGTTGATCGTAGCCGTATAGGTTAACGCACCAAGTTCTACTTTTGCCACATCTTTCAGGCGAAGGATTTGTCCCTGCCCTACAGATTTGATAATGATGTTCTCAAATTCCTGCGGCTGCGTTAAACGGCCTTTATACTTAATTACGTATTGAAATGCCTGATCTCCGTTTTCACCAAATTTACCTGGAGCAGCTTCTATATTCTGTTCAGCAAGCGCTGCTGAAATATCGCTAGGTATCAACCCATATTGTTGCATCAGTTCCGGTTTCAACCAGATACGCATCGAATAATCTTTTGATCCAAATACCGTTGCATCTCCTACGCCCGTTACACGTTGGATAGCCGGAACAAGGTTAATCTTTGCATAATTCTGTAAAAAGGTTTGATCGTAGGCCTTGTCTTCACTATAAAGTGCAAAAATCAAAAGGTTACTACTCTGACTTTTTGTTACCGTTACCCCCGCCTGTGTTACTTCAGAAGGCAGTAAACTCGTAGCACGTGACACCCTGTTTTGCACGTTTACAGCTGCAAGATCCGGATCAGTACCAACTTTAAAAAAGATCTTGATACTCGCAGAACCATCATTTGTAGCAGTAGAAGTCATGTACGTCATGTTTTCTACCCCGTTGATTTGCTCTTCCAGTGGGATGATAATACTTTTTAATACCACATCGGCATTCGCACCAGTGTAGCTGGCGCTTACATTTACCGTTGGCGGGGCGATATCAGGATACTGCGCAATAGGCAGCGAGGTGAGCCCCAGAACCCCCAGAATCACAATGATCACGGATATTACCGTGGAGAGAACAGGTCTCTGTATAAATATTTTAAACATTTTTCTTATTTTAAGTTCGCGTAAACCGTTTCTGGCTCCTGCACATTAGCTTTGATCTTGGTTCCGTCTTTCAAAGTAGAAACCCCTTCCAGCACAATCTGATCACCGGCTTTTAAGCCAGATTCAACTACATAAAAGTTTCCGGCGGTATTCTGCATTACGCTTAAACTCACGTTTTTAGTGGTACCATCTTTTTGCAGTACTACTGCAAACAACTTATCCTGTAATTCGAAGGTGGCGCTTTGAGGAACCAGGATCACATCTTTCAGCGCATTTGGCAAACGTACAGTTGTACTGCTACCACTTCTGATAATTCCTTTTGGGTTAGAAAAACGCGCCCTGATGTTTGCAGATCCTGTTGCCGTATTGATCAGGCCATTTACCGTTTCAATGCGTCCCTGCTCAGCATATAAAGATCCGTCAGAAAGCAACAGCGAAACTTTAGGCAGCTTTGCGAGTTTCTGCGAAAACGTTGTTCCTGTACTGTCTTTGGTAAAAGCCAATAACAGTTTTTCATTCAGGGCAAAGTAAGCATACACATTTCCGATACTTGATACAGTAGTAAGTGGTGACGTAGTTGCAGAGTTCACAAGACTTCCAAGGCGGAAGGGAATAGAACCCACTACCCCATTTACCGGGCTCGTTACTGTGGTATAACCCAGGTTAGTGCGGGCGTTTACCAGCGCAGCCCTTGCCTGCGCCAGGTTTGCGATTGCAGAATCGTACGAATATTGTGCAGATTCCAGTTCATATGCACTTACAATTTCCTTCTCTACCAAAGGCTTAACTTTTACCACAGCAAGTTTGGCTGTACTTACTTGTGCCTGCGCAGTTTTAATCCCGGCATTTGCCGTTCTCACGGCTTGTTCATATTGCGGGTCGTTTATTTTGAACAAAGGCTGACCGGCTTTCACAACCGCACCTTCATCCACGTAGATTTTTTCAATGTATCCCTCAATCCGCGGACGGATCTCTATATTTTCCTGTCCCTGTATGCTTGCAGGGAAATCTGTATTGAGCGTTGCCGATCTGGTGTCAAGGGTCAGGACCTTGTAGTCCTTAGGCTGGGCCGCTCCTGTCTGGGCAGCTTTATCCTGTTTATTGCCGCATGATGCGAGGGTTAATCCTGTAACAAACAGGAGCCCGAATTTTAGGGTAGTCTTCATATATGTGTTTGCGTAGTAATAGGTATAAGTAATAATAGGTATAGTTAGTACAATCTACACTTGTTTATAGATCATGTCAAAAATGAGTTGTTTACGCTGCTTCATCAATTTAGGGAACTCAGCATCACTGATTTTCAGAAAACTTTTATTGAGCGATTCCGCTACTACCGGATAGGCCATGAGCGCAAATAAGTTCATCATAAATTGTTTGGGGTCCATCGTGCCGACCGTTCCTTTTTTCATTTCCTCTTTAATTTCCAGCAAAAAGGGCTTGATATTTTCGTTGTGTATATGTTCTGCATCTGCTTTTTCATGTCTTTTAATTTCTGTAATCACAAAGAGTTCGCGGTATGGGAAGGCAATCGTTTCATCTATAAAAACATCAATCAACCTTTTCAGCTTGTCTTTAAATGGAAGTTTTGACACCAATAAATTGTCCATCGTGTGCCGTAAATCGTCTATCGCTTCCTCAACAACCTTTTCAAAGAGGATATCACGTGAGCGGAAATAATAATGAACGAGCGTGCGGTTCACCCCGGCAGCATCAGCAATATCCTGGGTAGTGGCGTGGAATTTTCCTTCAAAAAAGAAAATCCTTTTAGCCGTATCTTTTATCAACTGCTCCGTTCCTGTATCTCTCACTGCCATCAATTAAACCGTTTTAGTAATATTATTTAACAAAAATGTTAAACAAAGATATTAACTACTTGTTTGACCTTCTATCATTTTTATGCCATATACCTGCAGGTAATACAAGTGTTACAGCAACAGACTGCTTGGTTCAATTGTATATGCCCCTATATCTTCCGGTAAGGATCAAAGCAACTCAAAAATAAATGCAGTATAAAGTCTAATTGACGAAGGGCAGGTTCATACCGACAAAAACCAGGTTTAATCGGATTTTGGGTCGGATGTATGCTAACCGCCAATCAGATCCGGCTATATTTAATCAGCAAATTACGATCATACCGTCGTACTGATAAAACTAATGTTTATGAAAATTGAAGAATTCAGCTATCTTTTGGCAAGGCTGCCCATAGGGATGAGCTTTTTTGGTCATGGTTTGGCGCGGCTGCCTAAACTTGATACATTTAGTCATGGGATGGCAGCGCAGTTTACAAAAACCGCACTGCCCCAATCCCTGGTACTGTCATTTGGCTATATATTGCCAATATTCGAATTACTCATCGGCATATTGGTATTGATTGGCCTCTTTACACGCTCGGCAATCCTGCTGGGCATCATTATCATACTCATCCTTATTTTTGGCTCTTCATTAATTGAAGAGTGGATGAATGTATTTATCCAGGTAATTTATGGTGCCTACTTTGTGGTGCTCTATCGTTACATTATTTATAACAGGGCCTCTTTTGATTTTTGGCTAAGACTGTAATATAATTACAGCGGCCTGCCTAATCTTTTAGCAAATGAGGTATGAGCAGGCCGTTCCATATTTTATAACCGTCAAGATTCATATGCAGCATATCATTTTTAAACAAACGAGGCTGCATTTCGCCTGTTTTATCCAGCATCGGCGCATAAATGTCCAGGAATACAATATGCTGCTGTTGTTTAATAAAATCCCTGATCAACTGGTTTGCCTTTACTACCTTATCCTGGTGTTGTTTCCTTGAGGGGCTTCCTTTCATTGCAAGGTATACGATTGCTGTTGACGGAAGCTGGGTCCTGATATGTGCATACAGTTTTTCAAATGAATTGAACACCGTTTCCGCATCTGGCGCACTTAGAATATCGTTTTCCCCTACATATAAAACAATTTGTTTGGGATGGTAAGGAAATACAATTTGGTCAAGGTACCTGTCAATATCAGAAGTTACCGCACCTCCAATGCCCCTGTTTAATACTGTGTAATTTTTAAAGGTCTTCACAAAATCCACCCAGAGGCGGATGGATGAACTGCCGACAAATAAAATAGGGTCTTTTGGAGGGGCATAAATTTTATCATATTCCTGAATCGTTTTAACATCATTCCAAAAAGGAGGTTTATCCTGTGAAAAGGACTGTAAGCCAGCCATCGCCAGCAGGCTAAGCAGGAAGATTTTCTTTAATATTTTGCTCATTTAATATTTATTTAGGTTCCAATCATCATAGTGTCATTTTGACACCATGTGCTTGCTAATCAAACACGTTGTCTTACATTTGACCAAAATGCACAATTGGTCAGCATAAAACAAAAACAATTTTCACGATTTGTTGCTTTCTTATATAGCGTAAATATAATGATGATTTAAATTATATTTGGCCGCATCAATTACAACGAATGGATCCAAACAACGATAATCCGAATATCCAGCCTACAAAATACGTCGTATCCAAAAAAATGGACGACATCTTTTTTACTGTCTACCACATTTATCAGTTCATATTACGATTTTTCAAGGAAGTTTTAGTACCTCCCTATGAATTTAAAGAAATCATCCACCAGTGTTACGAGGTAGGATATAAATCCCTGCCACTCATTTCCCTTACAGGTTTCATTACCGGAGTAGTATTTACCAACCAATCGAGGCCTTCACTGGCAAACTTTGGTGCCACTTCCTGGTTGCCTTCTTTGATTTCGATAGCCATAGTAAGGGCATTGGCCCCGCTTGTAACAGCACTGATTGCTGCCGGAAAAGTCGGCTCCAATATGGGCGCAGAGCTCGGGTCCATGAAGGTTACCGAACAGATTGATGCCATGGAAGTATCCGCCACTAATCCATTCAAATACCTGGTTGTCAGCCGTATTTTAGCTACTACATTCATGATCCCTTTACTGGTGATGTATACTGCTTTTGTTGCCCTGATGGGTGCATTTTTAAGTGTACATACCAACGAACAGACTAGTTTTTCGATGTTCTTTTCGCAGGTATTTGACTCGCTCAGCTTTCTTGACCTTTTTAGCACCTCATTCAAATCGACCGTTTTTGGTTTCACTATAGGAGTTGTTGGCTGCTATTGCGGTTATAATTCTACCAAGGGTACTGAGGGTGTAGGAAAAGCAGCAAACGCTGCAGTGGTTGCTGCCATGTTTCTGATCTTTGTTGAAGAAATCGTTATTGTTGCAATTGTAAATGCGTTCCGTTAAGCGATCATGATAAAAGAACAGAAACTCATCGATAAAAACAACCCTGTAATTTCAATCAGGGGATTACAAAAGGCATTTGGCGATCTGCATATCCTGCGGGGTGTAGATCTTGACGTATATAAAGGAGAAAACCTGGTGGTTCTGGGCCGTTCAGGTACCGGTAAATCAGTCCTCATCAAAATTATTTCTGGTTTACTCCTACCCGACCAGGGAATGGTAAATGTACTGGGCGAGGAAGTGTCAGAACTGAAGTCGCGCGACTTAATGGCGCTGCGACTTAAAGTTGGTTTTTCATTTCAGAACAGTGCGCTATACGATAGTATGACCGTGCGGCAGAACCTTGAATTTCCGCTGGTACGGAATTCACGGAACCTTAAGCGGAGCCAGATTAATGAAGAAGTTGAAAGTGTACTGGATGCAGTAGGCCTTTTGCAAACCATTGAGCAGATGCCATCAGAACTTTCTGGCGGGCAACGCAAGCGGATCGGTATAGCCAGAACCCTGATCCTTCGGCCAGAAATTATGCTTTATGATGAGCCAACGGCTGGTTTAGATCCTATTACCTGTATTGAAATCAACAACCTGATCAACGAAGTTCAGGAGAAATATAAAACAACAGCTATTATTATTACGCACGATTTAACCTGTGCTAAGGAAACTGGCGACAGAATTGCTATGCTACTCGATGGACAATTTGCGATACAGGGAACTTTCGACGAGGTGTTTGCGAGTGATGATGCCCGTGTTCAATCTTTTTACAATTATAATTTTACAGAATAAATGAGCGCTTCAGAAAACAAAAGGTCAATCATCGTAGGTATTTTTATCGTGATTGGAGTTATTATCTTTATTGCAGGTGTCCTCACACTCGGAGGAAAACAAAAACGCTTTACCAGCAGCATTACCCTTAAAGCCATCTTTAATAATGTAAATGGTATTACAGCAGGAAACAACGTATTCTTTTCAGGCGTAAAAATTGGTACCGTGAGCAAAGTCGCCTTTTATGGCAATGCGCAGGTAGAAGTTACCCTGCACATTGAAGAAAAAGCCCAGCAGTACATTCACAAAAATTCAATGGCCAAACTAAGTTCAGAAGGTTTCATTGGAAATAAAATGATTGAAATACTGGGCGGTACTGCTCAAACCCCTATAGTAGAAGATGGCGACAGACTAGATGTGGCCGCTGCCCTTGGTCCGGAAGACATTATGAAAACCCTGCAGGAGAACAATAAAAATATCCTTGCCATCACTACCGACTTCAAAGTGGTAAGTACTGAAATGGTTAAAGGGAAGGGTGCTTTAGGTGCCCTGCTGACCGATTCGGTAATGGCCGACCGCCTGCGCCAGATGACTGTAAACCTTGAGAATGCATCGGCTACAACAGCAAGAGTAACCAATGCTATTTCGCAGTATACATCCAAACTGAACAACAAAGGTACCCTTGCCACAGAATTACTGAGTGATACCGTGGTATTCAGCAACCTCAAATCGGCTGTGAAAAGCTTACAGGTTACAGCTGCATCTGCATCTGAAATGACCACCAACCTAAAAAATACCAGTAGCAAACTGAATTCAGATAAAAACGCCGTTGGTGTTTTGCTGAATGACGAAGAAACAGGCACCAGGTTAAAAACAACAGTAAGTAACCTGGAATCGAGCACAAAAAAACTTGATGAGAATATGGAAGCCCTGCAGCATAACTTCCTGCTGAGGGGATTCTTTAGAAAGAAAGAGAAAGCTGCTGCCAAAGAGAAAGAAAAAGCAGCAGAAGCAGCACAAGAGAAATCGCCAGAATAATATATACAAAGGCAAATGTGTTATAAAAAAGAAAGCTCAGGATCGTTTGGTCCTGAGCTTTCTTTTTTATAACATTTTTGTTTTTAGTAGTATCCGTCAAGCAGGTCATTGACCTCAGATGGAGTGATTTTCTTTTTGTATTCAGAATATGGATTGACCACGAAGGTCTCCCCTGTGGCGAGGCTGAAGAGATCAGCGCCACTCATTTTGAGGAACTCCACATCCTCCTTTACAATCCCATTATCAAATATCCTGTCGATAGAAGTAAATAAAGGGATATTGCCGCCCGGAAGTGAATACAGCTCCACGCTGGTTCCTGCTTCCAGGTATTGATAGGTATCTGAAACTGCTACGTTCGCTGAAATTACTATAAGCTCTTCTGTAAGTAACCGGTTATAAAGCGGGAACTTGTAAGAAGTATCCTTTACTGCCTTTTTCAGAAGTTCTTCGGTGCTGAGATGCTCAGTGTTAACCATTACTTCTGTCCTTGTTTGTTCTGACGTATCGGATGTTTCGTTCTTCTGCTTAAATATATCAAATAGTCCCATTGCTAGTTATTCTTTAAAATGATTTAAGATTAGTTAATCATATGATAACACTGAAATTAAAAATTTAGTTTGGAAAACCTCGCATATTGCCCTATTGAAATATAAAAATTACAAACAAACAGGGGATATTTTACTTAGTGATTTACGTAAAACCACCCATATCAGGGCTATGAGAGCAGATTTAAGACAAAAAAAAACCGCTCAGCTTTAGCTGGGCGGTTTATAATAAAAGCAGAGGTATTATCCTTCGCTATCGTATTTAATGTCATTAACATGTTTGTCAATTTCCCATCTTCCGGTACCTTCTTCGCCGATAACGTTGAACAATTCCAGGGCACGTCTTGCTTTGTATTCTTCTTCACGTTGTTCTTTAAAGAACCAGTTTAAGAATTCGATAGTTACGTAATCCTGCTCTTTGTAACAGTTGGCAGCGATGTTTTTAAGCGACTGTGTAACACTGATTTCAGCGTCCAAAGCTTCTTCGAAAACTTCTTTGAAAGAGTTGAATTCAGTTTGAATATTTGTTACTTCCGGAGAGATGGCAGAACCGCCCATATCCAGAACGTATTTAAAGATCTTAAGTTGGTGTTGTCTTTCTTCTTCAGATTGTTTGAAGAAATATTCAGATGAAAAGTCAAATCCATTGCTATCGCACCAAGAAGCCATTGCCAGATATGCTGCAGCAGATTGAGCTTCTTTTTTTATCTGTTGATTTAACAGTGCTTCAACCTCAGTAGAGAGCAGGCACTGAACGCGTGTGATGTCTTTCATATATTTGTAATTATGTTATTACCGTTTGATCTACTGCAAAAGTAATGCAATAAATACGTTTAACAGAATTAATAAGAAATATGGAAAGATTCTAAGTCTAAGTAAGATTAGCAGCTTAAGCGGTATACCCTATCGTGAATAATGCGGTTGAGTTCCAGCATTACAAATGTACCTTCCAATAGTTTTTTAAAGTCGATAATTTCAAGCAATGTGAGCACATAACAGTGATCGCAGGCGCATATAAACACAATTTCGAGGTCAGGCGACAATTCAGAGCTTAATAAGAGCCCTTCTATATCTATTCCGTAGATTGCTTTACGGAGTTTCATCATATTCCTGTATTCAAAACGGGCCAGTTTACCGGCGAAATCTACATACCAGCAGTTTTCCTTGTCTGATTGAAATACAGAACCTCTGTTAGTCTGAAATACCTCTACAAATTCTATTGATGGTGCGGTTAGTACGTTTTGCATTCACAATTTTATTATATGCAAATATTGACATTATTAAGACTCGATACAAATAAAAGTGAAAATAATTTAGAACTATTTTTAGAATGTCACATTAGCTACGTCCTAATTTAGGTACAAAAAAAGCCTGAACATGGTTTAAATACTGTTCAGGCTTGATGTAGGCCGGTCATGCCACTTAGTGGTTGAAAGCTGTAGCGGTAGCAAGGCTTTCCCATTGGTCCATTTCTTTTTGTACCGCACTGATTTTTGCTTCAGCTGTCTGATATGCATCAGCACCAAGGAACAGGTATACCGGAGGATTTTCAACTTCAGCTATCGTAATCATTGCTGCTGAGGCTTTATCAGGATCGCCCTCCTGGTTTCCGTTGATGTTGTGTTGATGGGCATCCTGTGATTCTCGAACGATCGCGTAGTCATCAATTGGATGATCAGGAACACTCAGCGAACCGGGCGTAAGGAAATTAGTTCTGAAATAACCTGGAAGCACTACAGTGGCGTGAATACCGAAGGGCTTAATTTCAGCCGCCAGGGACTCCGTTAATCCTGCGACTGCAAACTTAGTTGCACAATAGATACTGAAGCCCGGGTATCCCCCGTTAAAGCCGCCTATAGATGATATATTAAAGATGTGACCGGATTTCTGTTTTCTTAAGTAGGGCATCGCGTTCCTTGTCACGTTCAGCATACCGAAAACATTAATTTCAAAGTTTGCCCTTGCTTCTTTATCACTGAGCTCTTCGAGGCTGCCAAGTAATCCGTAACCGGCATTATTGACCACCACATCTATCTGACCAAAATTGTCTACTGTACTTTGGATCGAATCGATTACACTTTGTTCTTTACCGAGATCAACCGACAAGGGGAGGAAATCTGGATTCCCTTTACCCACTGCATTTTCAAGATCTTCGATGTTCCTGGAAGTTGCTGCTACTTTGTAACCTCCGGCAAGTAATTGTTTAACTAAACTTAACCCCAGTCCTTTTGAGGCTCCTGTCACGTACCATACTTTTGATTCTGTTTTCATATCTGTAAGTTTTAATGTTACAAATGTACTGCGGCATTATGCCCTGAAAATTACAAGGATCAATCACATGATTGCTAAATTCAAACATTTCTAAAATATCCCGGTGTATATGCTGTTTGTTTTTTGAAAAAGTTATTGAAATGTGCAGCTTCTTCAAAACCCAGGCAATAGCCGATTTCAGACACGTTCCAGTCAGTATGTTTCAGCAACGACTTGGCTTCTGCCAGCAATCGTTCTGTGATGATATTGGTGGTTGTTTTTCCTGTAGTCTCCTTTACCGACCTGTTTAAGTGGTTTACATGTACTGCCAGTTTTTCTGCAAAGTCTTTTGCCGAGCGCAAAGCAAAACGCTGGGATGTAGTTTCAATAGGAAACTGACGTTCCAGCAGCTCGGTAAACACAGATGTGATGCGTGATTTGGCATCAGGGTGTTTATATAGGCTTTCAGAAGGCTGTGTTTTTAGTGCATAATGCGTGAGTTCTGTCACATAGTTCCTCAGTAGATCATATTTAAATACGTAATCGGAGTCGATCTCTTCGAGCATCTTCAGAAATATCGAGGATACAAAATGATCTTGTTTTTCATCAAGCGCGTAAGCTGGTTTCCCGCCAATACTGAACATTGGCAGGTCTTTTAAACTACCCCGGATCTTCTCAATAAAAAAGGATGAGGAAAAAATGCAAAAGAACCCTGTATTGTCATCTGATAGATTTTCAACGGTATACGGGATATCTGCACTGAAAAAGATCAGTGTTGTGCCGTCCACAAGTAAACTTTTATCAGCATAGTGATATAAGAATTTGCCCCGTACCAAACTAACCTTGTAAAAATCCCTTCTGGTATAAGAAACAGGTTTAGCATTGGGCCCGATGCAGTCTTCAAGCCTGAACACATTGAAGTGTCCTACCCCCTGCTGTAATGTTTCCGGGACGCTATTAAATTTCTGCTGGTAAAAATGTTCAAGGGTTTCTGGCTTCTCCATAATGTTGATTAATCAGTTTTCAGGAATAAAGGTAAGTAGCAGTGATGTGAATCATATTGCACAAATCAAACCATTGATTGCAAAATTCAAACATATGCTAAAAAATACGCTGTTGCACCGTATTTAGACAGTATTTCACAAGTATTTGTTACAGATGCTTGAACATAGCATTGCAATAAACCCATTAAGCAAGTGCTTGGGATGCGTTTTTACCAATTTTCACGACCGTGTAAAAAATAATTTGATTCATTATGAGGCATTTAATAGGCATTTCGCAGGAATGTTTGCCCGGGAGGAATTTATTTGTACTTTTGTCGCGGAGAGTTGGCAGAGTGGTCGATTGCGGCAGTCTTGAAAACTGTTGACTTGTCAAAGGGTCCGCGGGTTCGAATCCCCCACTCTCCGCCAAACAAAAGTGCTACCTAATAGGGTGGCATTTTTTGTTATAAAGCAAGTTCTGCGCGGTGGCGCAAGGCTTGTTTTATAATAAAAAAGGACAGGAGCGCAGCGACAACATTTTTGTTTGAGCCCCCCCCCTTTAAGATCAGCGAGAGTAACGAGCTAATCCCCCACTCTCCGCAAATGTATATTTAAAATACACTAAAACGCTTTATACTTATGTTTAAGGCGTTTACTGTTTGCGGACTATTTTAAAAATCGCACATTTTATCCTCGAAAAATACGAGCGTCACCCTCTTTGCGCAGGATACGCAGCTGTCTTGCCAGTATTGAGTAATCAAAAGACGAATAACTATCTTAAGGAAATAGCTACAGCTTGCAACATAGATAAAGAACTCAACTTTCATATTGCAACGCATACTTTTGCGACTACCGTGCTCAAGACATGGCTTTACTTAAAACCAAGCTTGCTTAAATCGTTATTTGCTCATCGGCCAAAACTGGTGGTCCTTGTCAAGGAAAACTATCACAAATACATCCTCTTCAATATATCCAGCAACAACCTCTTTACTTTTACCAGTTATGTGCATTACAGCCCAAATTTCCGCTGTTATGTGTTTAGGCTGTGTAAACCCCGAGTTAGGAGGATAGCCAACCTTGGTATATCGCTTAATATAAACATTTTGAAGGGCCCGCTGACACGAAAATTGCCCGACAAATTGCAATCTTTCCATCAAAGTTGATAAATGTCCTAATTTTTCCCATTCTTCATAAGTTTGGCCTTCAGATGTAGTTATCAGTTCTAACTTGAATGTTAATTTCCTAGCTTGCTTTTTATTGGCTTCTCGCTTTCCTTGCTCTCTAAGAAAAGCGGGATCGACTCGTTCTGCTAGTTTCTTAGACATATAACATATCAGTTAATTTATCAGTAATTTCCAAAGTATCGGCCGCACCAAAAGTATTTTCTAGATATTTTTTTGCAAAATCTGAAGAATTACGAACCACATTTGAACTAAAGTCCGACATGGAATAAAGAGTCGATGCGCCAAACTGATCTTTTTCAGTAAACCAAATTTGATCTCTTCTAAGTATACTCTTATCCATTAAATGAATATCTTGAGCTGAAAATATAAGTTGAGCATTTCGTTTGTTATATTGCTGAAAAAGTGCAAGCAACTTTACAGTGAGATTCGGATGCAGTTTACAGTCTAATTCGTCAATAAATAATACACCACCACTTCTTAACACATCATAGATCGGCCCAAGAATGTGTATAAGCTTCCTAGTTCCGTCAGATTCTGAATCAATATTAAATGGTACTGCGCCAATGAGCAAATTATTCTCATCAAATTTTTTATGATAGGTGAAGATTTCCCCCTCTTCCTCGCCTGCTTCGATATTTGCTATTTCAAGGTATTTTAAAGCATACGCTGTCCAAGCTTTAAAATCGGAGTTTTCTTTTAATAATTCTGCGGTAAAGTCTTTATAATAATCATCTTCAAGTCCGCTAATTACGGCTGCATTAATGAACCACGACAGTACGTGTCTAGACACTGGCTGATTATATTGAGCTAAATGACTCAAAAATAATACGTTTTCATTGACTTCCGATTTATATTTTTCTCCCTCTACAAATGATTCCTTATTTATCTCAAATGCTTGATGATCTCGTACAAACAATGGTATCTCTCGGTCTAACTTTCTATATAACCATTCTTTGCGTATATTATGTCCCAACACTTCGAATCCATATCTATAAATGTATTCGTCCTTAATAAAAGTCACTTCAAATATCGTGTTACTTTTCTCTGAAAGAGTGTTGAGTTTAAACTGAAAATCTCTATTCCGCTTTTCTTTATCTTTTTTTAGAGAGTCGCTAAATGAGTTAAAAATAAAGCTACTGATAATTCCAAAGGCTCTTATAAAGTTACTCTTTCCGCTACCATTGGCACCATAGATTGCCGCTGTTTTTAATAAATTAAAACCTTTATCGGTTTTAATGACATTGTTATTTTCCAATTCCTTGAAGGATTTCACTTGGGTCATTAAAAATCTTGTATCATCTTTGAAAGACCATAGATTTTTTATTTTTAGTTCAATTATCATATCTGAAGTTTTGGAAGAGCAAATATACAGACTTATCTATAAATAATACCATTATTTGGTAATATTTATAGATAAGTCTGTAAAAATCGATTGATTAGAATAATTGAATTTTCAAACTGTTTAATATTGTGATAGTGTAACACTATTTCTAAAAAGACAGTGAATATCTTCGTTACCCAGAAATATTAAGTTATCAAAACCAACCTTTTTAATGAACTTGGACATTTCGATGGCTAAAGCACCGATACGCCACCTAAATGTTTTATGGCCGGTAGTTAATATGATTCTGGATGAAATTCTATAAAATCATCTACATTTGTATCCAATACCCCAGTAGGAAATTGTTGATATTTCTTTAGGCAATCTTTCCTCTTGATTTGCACCAAATCTTTTATCAGATTTGCGTATATTGCTAATCGTCAATACCCTATAGCGTTTGGCGCCTTGGCGAAGATTGCATACTAACAGGAAAGTTGTGCTTCATTCAACGATGACATTACATCCACCATGACTTACTAATTTTAGTACTTTTGTTTTCAATAATATTTTTGCTTTTCACCTTGTTCTTTAGCGCGATATCTATCCAGCCGTATTTCCAGTATTTTTCCGACACATTGAACTCTCCAGAACCAATATCGAAGTCACAATTACATTCCGGCACGCGATAATCAGCCCAGTTACATTTTTTCACAACGTTCGATAAGTACATTTTCCAGCTTCCCACAAAAGCATTGTTAAAATAGCCGTCTGCCTTAATATTTGTATCATCATATACCATTTTGTTTTGGTTGTTCAAATACCACTTTGTACTGACTACCCCTTGGAATATACCTGAGTGATTTTGGCTTTTATCCTCAAAAAATTCGTAGGTGGCAATCAATACTCCCTGTGTTTGTGACCGGTTTTTAAATTCATTATCGACTCCAAAATTCGCTCGTTTAGACTCGCTGATTGTTGAAATAGTTATCTTTCCGCCGAATTGGCAAACATTTGCTTTGACACTTGATTTTCCTTTTACAAAATACTCATTAGGATTCGTAGGATTTTTTACTACTGTCAGAATTTTAATTAAAATTCTTTGGTGTTCATCTCCAATTATTCCGTAAATGAAATCTTGCTCCGTCTGAAGCCATAGGTGCGAGAAGTCATATTTCACAAACATCTGCGTTCTGTCGGTTGTAATAACCTCTCCCTTATCCATTATGTCAGTTCGACAGGGAGTCTGGGAATACAGATAAATTGAAGAAAACAATAATATAACTATAATTTTAAACCTCATATAAATAGCTATTTGAAATGCTTAATAAATGCATGCCCGCTCACCGAAAATCCCACTGTAAAAATATTCTTCGGCAATGATCAGCGCAGCGGCAACAACCACGAGAAATGGAGAAACCAAAGTTTTACGACCAAATATAAGCTAATTCATCATGCTAAAAACAGCGAACCGGGCATTCAATGACTTATTCCCTTTAAAATGTATTCCAACCCTCGGCGCCCTGTCCCATTGCATTAATTTATCCGTGCCGGTGCCTGCATTCGCAACTAACTGCGTCCAAGCACTTTTTCCTTGTCTGTAATAAAATGTACAGGAACCAGCAGTATCCAGTTTCAACCTCAATTGGACGGACTGTGTTTTTAATATCTTCACTTTTGCCAGGTTAGAAAAACCTTTTCCCTGCACCTGCCAGAGTATCACCTGGTCATCCTGTACGCCTATTCCCAAAGCCGCATTCGCATCACCATAAAATGCCAGTCCTTTCAATGCGCCGTTATAATTAAGTACAGTTGTTTCAGTTACAAAACTGTTTGAAACCGGTTTTGTGGTCAGTACAATACCCGCCTCGTTGCCAGGCTTAGCACTTCCTGAGAGCAATAGCGCACCATTTTGCTGTTTAACAACCGGCGTTGAGTTGCGAAAATCCCATTGCCAATATTTACTGATTTCCTGAGTGTTTAACTGGTCATAAATGTCAGGCACTTTGCCCCCTGCTATTTCCTGTACTTTGAATGCGGGCCAGCTATTAGGCTCAGACCATACCAATTCAGATATCAGCGCCTCCCGTCCTGTTAGTACGGTACTTTGCTTGTTATACGCATGATGAAGGTAAAAATCACGTCCCCCCTCTCCCTTAACAAAAGTGCCGTGTCCCATACATCTCCATTGAGCATTTTCAAATAATATCGGGTTCCCGGAATATAGCTCATATGGGCCGGTAATTTTCTTTGCACGGGCAACCCTTACATTATAACTGCAGTCTATTCCGCAGCAATTACCTGCTGAGTAAAAAAGGTAGTAATAGTTGTCCCTTTTCAGGATACTTTGACCCTCCATCCCTATTCGGGCATCATCCTTAAGCAGTGAAAAAAATTCCCCCTCAAGCTTGAGCCCATCCGGCGAAAGCTTGCTTGACAACAGTTCTATCGGCCGGTCATCCAATCCGTAAGCTTTAAAGCTGATATACAATTGGCCGCCGTCGTCAAACACAAAAGCATCAATCGCCTCTTTCCCATAGGTGATGATCGTTCCATGATCTACAAAGCCCCTATCGGGGAATTTGGAAGTAGCAACACCTATGTATGAAGTATTGTCAGATTTTCGCCGTGCGGTGTAATAAATATAATAGGTATCCCTTATCTTGAAGTACTCGGGTGCCCAGAAAGATCCTGACGTCCATTCAGGAGCTTTATCGAAAACATACCCTGCCTGCTGCCAGCTTTTCATATCAGTGGACTTGTATATGGGGAAGTGAGGCGCCCACTCTGAAGAAGTTCCCACTGCGTAATAGGTATGATCCACTTTGATAACGGAAGGATCTGCAAAATCCCCCGCGATCACGGCACCGGGATTGCCTTGTGCCAGAAGGTTCAGCGGAAAAGTAAAGATTAGAATTAAGTTTAAAAATCGATTTTTCATTTTTTTATCTGTCTGCGCTATAAATCTATTGGGGTGATTAACCGTATTTGATCTGCCACATTGTAGATATCAAATTTAATAACACTTATTCCGCGGCTAATTCTCCCAAACCTTAATCTGATCAAGAATAACGCCTTCATCTACTGCTTTTATTGTGACCGTATTCTTGGTCTGAGCAGTGCTAACCTTTGGCAGTTTTACATGAATGGTACGTAAAGCGTGGTTAGTTAGTACATTATTTTTCCACTCTTCATCCCTGTCTACCGTATGATAGTCGATCACCTCTACAGATTTCCCATTCAATAAAATTTCAAATCTTATCAGCTTACCGTCAACAGGATGGTTAGGGGCTAGCGCCACTTCAAGCTTAAGAGAATCTGCTGCAGAATTCCTGAAATGATATTCAACAGTACTATTTTTCAGTAAACTGATAGCGCCACGCTCATAGCCCAGTCCATGACTAATAGGCTTTTGGCCCGAAAACTTCAGGTATTGGTTACCATTAATTATAGCAATGGGCTCAGGCAGTGTCAGTAACGGATTATCAAATTTCGTCCGGGGAACTTTTTGGAACACTGCTTGTTTGCGTGGCTGATCGTCCATCATATTTTTCCATTTACCGCCAGCCAAAGAATTGTATTTTTTGGTGAGCAGTTCGATGGAATTAAAAGCCGCATCACTCTGCTCCCATCCGGCTTGTCCATGTCTTGCCAGCTGACCATACAGAATCTTTTTATTCATTTCTGCCGCACCCCGTACCGGATATTCAACCAGCTGGAACCAGGCGTCCTTTTTTTCTGTCGATATTCCGTTAGAAAGGGAAACGACTTTTTTCTCAATTTTTTCATAAGCGGCAATCCTTTCCCTGATTTCTTTTTCGCTCCATGGCAAATCGGCAATTTCCTTGTATTTGGGGTCTTTTTCTTCGGTGCGTGTATTACCCATAAACTCGGGTTTACGAATATAAGCCAGGCGATAGTATTCGTTCATGACAGTAAGAAGTTCCGCACTATTTTTCTCTCCAAATTCGCGGGCAAGCCACGATTGCAGATGTCCATCAAGACCATCTTTGTTATCGGTTACCGAGCCGATATTCCATGCCATATCCAAAAAGAGTTCAGTTAGATATTCACCGGGTTTTATATCGCCAACATTTAAAATCCAAATGTCCTTTGCTCCCTTATCATATGCCAGCTTCATTTGCGTGTACACTTGTGCAGGATGGTTTGTGGACAGCCAAAGGTAATCGTGTGGCCTGCCCCAATATGAAATATGATAATAAACACCATTACCTCCCTTGCGCGCCCGTTCTATACTATCTGGAAAATGACGGATGTATCCATAATTGTCATCACACCACATTAGGGTTACGTCATCAGGAACTACAAGGCCCGTGTTGTAAACATCCAGCACTTCCTTATAAGGGATAAACACCTGTGGAACCTTTTCAACGTCATCATCAAGGATATTCTTAATCATTTCCCGCTGATCCTTAAGGACGCCTTTAATTGCTTCCTTTTGTTCCTGAACAGTGTTTGCCCCCTGCATCTTACCGTCGTGTACACCACGAATTCCCAGGGTGTATAAATTATCAGACTGTTTTAGTTGTTTAACTCTTTCTTCCCAAAATTTCAATACGTTTTCTCTGTTATGGACGTAATCGTATTCCCCGGTGCCATCTATCTTCCATTCCGCATTTGCATTTCTCATCATGGGCTCGCAATGTGAAGCTCCCAAAATGATTCCATATTTATCTGCCATTTCTTTATTACCTGGAGTAAGATAAAATGCGACAGATACCTCATGCATGGCTGGCCAAAACGTATTTGCACGTAAGCGGAGCAGCAGTTCGAAAATTCGTGCGTGGGTTTTGGGACCTATTTGTCCCTTTACTTTCGAGGGTTCATTAGTAAGATAACTCCAGGGATTCATTCCCCAGTCTTCGTCGTTGATAAATATCCCCCTCAGTTTTACAGATGGGTATTCGAACAGGTTTAAGCCATCTTTAAATATATAGGTATCTTGTTTCTTAATATTTGAGTCGGCCCACCATTCCCAGGGCGAAACACCGATGCGTCTCGAGAGCTCAAGTATACCATACGCGGTACCACGTTTATCGTTGCCCAAAATCACAATATGATCGTTTTTAACCATCAGAACATAACCCTCAGGTCGCAGTTTCAAATCCTCAATTAACTTTTGTCCCACCTGTTTTTCAGCATCTGAATCGTTTCCCAGCGTGCCGATGATGATCTGCCCGTCCCTGGTATTGACTAAACGTCCGTCAAATACCGCTTTATAATCCCGCCCAAATAGTTCTGCAGCTGTCACGACCACCGCTGACTCATTTTTTGGCATTGATAGGGTTAGGTCAGCTCCCTTTTTCAAGATCACATCGGCCAATAACTGGTCAGAAAAGAAGATGATAAAAATTGCTGCTAAAAGTATCCTGTTTATGTTCATAGTTCAGCGGTTATTATTTGGTTTTTATAATGGTATAACTAGGCTCGCGTCCTCTGGAACTTACCGTAAAATTTGTATCTGCAGCAATATAGCCCAATGTTTTAAATTGCCAGTGCCCTGCCATTAAAAATTTCGTGCGTTTTAGCATCAAAGCTTACGAAAGGTGATGCTTGAAGAATAACTTTTTAAATGACCTTACTCTATTTACCAAGAACGATTTGAATGGCTTTATCCAACAACTCATCTCTGCCCGCTAATACACCCGCTACGGTAGGACTCATTTCATAATCAATCTTAACCCCTTTGCGTTGAGTCTCCGTATTATCCGGATATAAAATACCTAGTCCTGATATCATGGTATTGATACCTCCGGGAAGTATAATACCTGATACATTACCGTCAGCTCCCGCAGTAGTGCTGCCTAAAACCTTAACGTTTGCCGAGCTTTGAAACGCCATAGTTGTATATTCTGCCTGACTTTGGGTTTGTTCATTTACAATTACCACCACTTTACCTTTATATTCTCCTGTACCAGCATTGGTTAAGGGCTTGCTAACAGTAAATAAGCCGGGCTGGGCAATATTTCCAAAAGCAAATTTTACAAAAGGAGAATTACCCGTTTTAACATAAGGAACAAAGGTAAATGGCATAAAATCTGAAGGATAACAGCGCATGTCAATGATAATGCCCTTTGTTGTTTCAAACGCTTTTTTGATTTGAGGAAGGTCTTTATTTTTGTACCTTCCGGGGAATAGATATCCGACGCCGCCATCCAACACCTTAAATGCGGGAGCTTTAGGATCCGGATCATAATCTATCTGACGGTTCAACTTGCCATTGATCAGCGTTGGAGCATTTACAGTTTTGGTCCTGCCCTCGCGCATAATCTCAACAAGCACAGTTTCTTTGTTGCTCCGCAAGAGGTAGTTACGCGGCATATCCCTTAACTGGGTGGGATAATTGGACGCGGCTGTCAGGGGCAGGTACTTTTGTATCAGATTTTCCACCCTTGTACCTCCTATATGCGTAATAATGTCTCCTACTTTAAATATATCTTTTACTCCTAATGAATCAGTATAGTAGCCTGTAACTACCAGCTTATTTTCGATGAACTTGGCTTGTATGGGCAGGGCAAACTTCCCTCTAAAATCTTCCAAACCCGCATGGCTGGACCAAATGTTGGCATGCGTATCGTGAATGCAGCTAATAAGCTTAAGGGAAGCCAGCAGATATTCCTGATTATTTTTTGCCTGAATGAACTCAGGTATAAACTCAGTGAGAATTTTTTCCCAATCTTCTCCAATCAAATGTTTGTAGGGGAAAAAGTATTCAATCATATTCCAATACCTGTATAAGGAAAGTAGTCGCATGCCAGCATCCGCGTACCTTAGTCCCAAATAAGGCAGCTCGTGCTTAAAAATAGGGTTTCCAACTCCCGGGGTCAGTTCGATATAATAGTTTGCACCTATATGAGGACTGCTAACAATATTTTTCAATTTTTCGATAAGTGACAAGCTGAATACCGAACTATTGAATATGCTGCCATAGGCAGGTTTTTGAAATACGTCTTTATCACTAAAAACTGTTCTTTTTTTAGTTGTGTCAGGCTCGCCAAATTTGTCTACCCATTTTTCTATTGCGGCACTTAGTTCCGTATTATTCTTCGCTTTTAATACCTCCGGCAGCACCCTGAATAATTCGGCATCCATATTAAATTCGCCTTTGGCAACCAGTGGATGATGGTATTTGACTACACCCCAAACTTCACCCAGATATTTTAGGTTGACCACCTGCTGTTTGTTTAGTGAAATGTTATCTATACCTGACAGTTTTGAAAAGGCCGTATCCTGTTGAGCCTTCAATATTTTGATGGTTTTGGGAACTGCCTGTTCAATTGGTTTCCCATCAATATACAACGTAAGCCCGTCCATCCAAATCTTTCCCTTACCGACAATTAAACCGCCCAGCACAATTTGCGCTGCATGTTCATCATCATATGGAAGCTTTATACTGTATTCTTTCCAATCGTTGGTACCTTTCAAACCCTGACTTTGCATATTATCAAAAGCCAGAGACCCCTCTCCTTCGTATCCATCTATGCGCAACCACAATCCAGCGAAGCCATTACTCACATCCTGTGTTTTAAGATAACCTTTAAGTTCAATGTTACTTCCATTATATGCTTTCGGAATGACGTAACTCGCTGATACAAATCCAGCCCCGTCAGCTCGACTATTTATTGCGAGTGAATATTTGCCGACTTTCTTTTCTCCACTATCAAGATTACAAATAGTAGGAAAACCCCAACCTGAAGGCTTGTGCGTAGCATCAAGCTTTTCAAAACTACCGTTGAAGGATATTTGATTTTGCGCGCTGGAAACCAGGTAAGAAAAGAATAATAACGTAAGAAAGACGGAAAGTTTCATCAGTACATTTATTTTGAGGTGAATGCAGCATTTTGATTTTCAACCAAGCCCTTTTCATCAACCAACCACAAAAATGCAACGCTTACTATTGTTTGTCTGAAGATACAAAGTTTCAATAAGCTTTGTAGCCACATCAGGGTTGGATTAACAAATTGTATTTAAGTTGCTGATTAGCAAGCCTTGTAAAATTTCCGCCACTGTCAACACTGACTGAAGTTAAATCTCCTGTACCAGCGGCTGCTGGTCCGATTGCATACCCGTAACAGCCCTTGCTGGTTTCAGATTTTAGGATAGCCAGGTACTGCACTCCTTTGCGTAAGCTGAAATTAGTTTTCACAGATATTTTTTTGGCCGACCAGCCTATTGAACTGGCGGAAATACTTACCGTGCCCATCGGTTTACCCTTACCTGCCTTATAATCTTCATACTTGTAAAATTCAAGGATCAACGGCTTATCCGGATAGCCACTTTTGAGGGTCGTAATGGCAAAAGAGCTAAGCTTTCCGTCCCTGTTGGCTGTAAACAACTGCGAGCGCTGGCGGACACCACCAATATCACAGCCTGCTGTAAATTGCTCTGCCCTGGAAACTGCGTTTCTTTTCATCGCGTAGGATGTCATGCAATCCAGGGGTTTGATTTCACCGTCAGCCGAAAAGCTGAGGGGCGCCCAGTAGAAATTTGCCTGTGCTTCATTCTTCGCCGCATTATTCCATAAATCACTGCCGTACAGATATATTGTTTTTCCATCAATCTTTATGGTGGATACAAACGAGGGCTGGCCCCCGCAGGAGTTATCGCTGATTTTTTTACCTCCCGACCAGGGCCCCAGTGGGGATTTTGCGGTCTTATACGATGTTCCGGTTCCTGAACAGTAACCACAGTTGGGATCAGAATAAGTGACGTAATAGATTCCATTTCGTTTGAACAGTGCCGGCGCTTCAGTTTTACCTGCTGTGATAGACTTGCAAACTTTGCCGGTACCTGTGAGGTAATCATCAGATAACTGCTCAATCACAATCGTCCCCTCGGTCCTCCAGTCTGTAAATGCAAGATACCCCGTTCCATCGTCGTCGATAAATAAATCATGATCGCCATTATTTAAACCACCCGCCGGCATATTGCTGTTCACCGAAATTTTAGGCTCAGGCCCTTCCACAAAAGGTCCCACTGGATTTTTGCTGGTAAACACACGGTATCCGCTAACGTTATCATAAACATTGATCCACAATACGTATGTTTTATTTTTTTCATTGAATATTACGTGCGGCCGAAAGCAACCATAGGTTTTCCCATCACACCGCTTCTGCCACTGGGGATTCTGGGCATCAAAGAGAAAGCCTTCGTCCTTCCATGAAATCATATCTGTTGAAGAATAGGATTTGAAGCCGCAAAAGGGTGCTGTTTTATTGTTCCATTCAAAACCGCAATCGTAACTTGTACCATACAAATAATAGGTCCCATTGAAATAGGCAATTTCACCATCATGGGCATCCACTGCATTTCCAAGTTGGTCAAACCGGGTGATCTGTTTGCCATCAGCACTAAAGTTTTTAATTTGTGCCTTGCTGATGATACTCAGGAAAAGGCATATAGACAAGATAATTGATAATTTGTTCATACAACTGGTCAGGTTTAATTTTATTTACTGGCATCAAAAAATGTTAACTAAAATATGCAGAATTGACAAGATCCATTTGCAGGATTTGATATTAGGTATATAGCTTGTGATTTATGCCTCCGTATCATAAAGTGCAAACGTTATCAAAATTTAGATAAAGTCTTGTCTGAGGGTATTTATTAAATTTGGCTCCTGACAATCAAAATTTACGGATAAGCCGGCTTCGGCTTATGATGAACTACAACCAGATATAACCGATATGAAAAAACTTATAATGTTATTCTACTTAGCCGGCAGTTTTTTTTATTCAAAAGCGCAGAATACAAATCTTGAACAGGGTTTTTTATCGCCTCCCGCGGAGGTCCGGACCAGTGTTTACTGGTATTGGATGTCTGGTAATATTTCAAAAGAAGGAGTAATAAAAGATCTGGAGGCAATGAAAAAGGCAGGTATTAACCGCGCATTTATCGGTAATATATATTTTGATCCTTACAAAGGGGGCCGTAACATAAAACTGATGAGTGAAGAGTGGTGGGAAATCACACATGCCGCATTAAAGCGGGCTTCCGAACTCAACATCGAAATTGGCATGTTCAACTCTCCAGGATGGTCGCAGGCAGGCGGCCCCTGGGTAAAGCCAGCTGAGGCTATGCGCTATCTGTCCTCTTCTGAGCTAAAAGTAACCGGGCCGCTGAAAATTGAATCTACCCTTAAAAAACCAAATGTAAACTTTCAGGATGTAAGGGTTTTAGCCTATAAAATTAGCAGTACAGCTGTACAAGTCCTTTCGCCATCAAATGCTATAATCAAGGTTACCCCCGCTCTACCTGGTTCAGGGCAACTAACTGACGGTAAAAAAGAGACCGGGCTGCCACTTCCCAAAAATGAGCAGCTAAGCATCAATTTTACTACCAAAAAGCCCTTCACAGCACGAAGCATCAGCATTTACCCAAGTCATTCTAATATCGACGCCTCTTTCGACCTTCAGGTTTGGACGGGTAAAACCTGGCGCAGCCTATCCAAATTTAAAATCGACTGGCATCATCTTGCACTTATTGTTGGTTTCCAGCCTTATGCGCCAACCGTTATATCTCTCAGGGAGACATTGGGAACACAATTCAGGTTGCTGGTTAGCAACAAAGTTGAGGTTGGAGGTATTGATGAAATTGAATTGTCTTCAATGCCTAAAATTGAGAACTATGCAGAAAAAACCTTCGCCAAAATGTTTCAGGATCCCCTGCCTTTGTATGACAGTTATTTATGGAGGGCACAGCCGGAATCCCATGATAGGGCCCTCAACATCAATCCAAAAGAGGTGCTGGATATATCCAAATATATGTCAGCGAACGGAACGCTCAAATGGAATGTTCCTGCAGGTGAATGGCTGATTCTTCGCACAGGAATGGTTCCAACCGGGGTAACCAATAACCCGGGCGGACCAGATGGCACCGGACTTGAAATTGACAAGATGAGCAAAAAACATGTTAAAACTCACTTTAACGCATTCATCGGAAAAATTCTGGATCGTATCCCTGCAGCTGACAGGAAAACCTTCAAGGTCATTGTTCAGGACAGCTACGAATCCGGGGGACAGAACTTTACAGACAATTTCTTGTCTTCATTTGAGAAAAAATACGGGTATTCTGCTATCCCCTTTCTTCCCGCTTATTTCGGTAAAGTAGTTGAAAGCCAGTCTGCATCTGACCGTTTTCTTTGGGATCTGCGGAGATTGATTGCAGATAAAGTTGCCTATGATTATGTGGGTGGCTTTCGCGAAATCAGTCATCAGCATGGCATGACCACATGGCTTGAAAACTACGGTCATTGGGGCTTCCCTTCAGAATTCCTTATGTACGGTGGGCAGTCTGACGAAATTGGAGGTGAATACTGGCTGCCTGGTGCCAAAGCATCCTGGGAAAATAACCTTGGCAATATCGAAAACCGTGCTGCATCTTCTGCCGCGCATATTTACGGAAAACAACTGGTATCGGCTGAATCTAATACAAGCGGCTGGCCTGCCTTTTCGGCTGTACCTGCAGATACCAAACAGCGTATGGACAAATATTTTTCAGAGGGGATTAATAACACGTTGCTGCATGTTTTTGTTCATCAGCCTGATACCAACCGGTATCCTGGAACAAACGCCTGGTTTGGCACCGAATTTAACCGCAACAATACATGGTTCTCACAGATAGATCTTTACATAGATTATATCCGAAGATGTAATTTTATGTTACGCCAGGGCATCAATGTCGCTGATGTGGCCTACTTTATTGGCGAGGATACGCCCAAGATGACTGGGATCCAAGATCCTGCATTACCGGAAGGTTATCAATTTGACTACATCAATGCCGAAGTATTGTTACTGAAAGCCACAGTAGAAGATGGAAAAATCGTACTGCCCCATGGCACTGCTTACCGGCTGTTGGTCTTGCCAAAACTCCAGACCATGCGCCCTGAATTACTCAAGAAGATCAGCTCACTTGTTGAACAGGGGGCTATTGTTCTGGGACCACCGCCTAACCGGTCGCCCAGCCTGCAAAATCAGCCGGCGTCTGACAGAATGGTCCGCTTGCTTGCAAAGGATCTTTGGAAAGGAACAGACGGAATACGTTTGACATCCGCAAGATTTGGAAAGGGAATGATTTTTAACGGCGCAAGCATCACTGAAGTATTTGCAAAACTGGGGATTACACCGGATTGCGATGTTCCGGAGCACAGCAGCATCAAATTTGGTCACCGAAATGATAATGGTGCAGACATCTATTTTCTAAGCAACCAAAGCGCCTCAGTGCAGCGTTCGCAAATAAGCTTTCGGGTAAAAGGAATGCAGCCAGAGCTATGGAACCCAATAGATGGATCGAGGCGCTTGCTCAAAAACTTTAAAAACCTGGCAGAAAGTACAACCGTGGATATTGAACTCGATGGTTTTGAGAGTGCCTTCATCGTATTCCGAAAACCAGGCATACCACATCTATCATCAGATAATTTTCCGAAACCTGTGAAAACTTTCAGCATGAACCTGCCATGGACGCTTACTTTTGACGGAAAACTGACTAACCCAAAACCTATCACAATGTCCGTATTGCAGGACTTATCAAAATCATCCATTGATGGAATCAAATACTTTTCAGGCAACATCAACTACACCAGCACTTTTGATCTGCCTGCTGATGATTTGAGGCACAATGACCTTTATTTAGATCTTGCGGAAGTTCACTCCATGGCAAAAATCTGGGTAAATGATGTTTATCAGGGCGGCGTTTGGACACCACCCTATCGCGTGAAGCTGTCATCGGCTGCAAAAGCGGGCCGGAACTCCATTCGTATAGAAGTAGTAAACACCTGGGTCAACAGGCTGATTGGGGACCGGACTCTGCCTGAAGGACAGGGAGAAACCTGGTCGGGAATCAACCCTTATAAATCTGATTCTCCTTTGCCAAAGTCAGGTTTAGTTGGGCCAGTGAAATTTGTTTTTTACCCAATAGTGCAGCCTGATTAAAAATTCGTTGCAACGATTAATTCTAATTTGCCGACTTTCTTTTCTCCACTATCAGTAGCAAACATACCAGCAAAAATCCAACCGGAAGGCTTGTGCGTGGCATGACAGGCCATAATAGACCAGGAATGTTTACAGATCTATTCCGGCAGTAATTTTGCCCTGGATAGGATAAAATCAATTTCATCTTTTTCTGCAAAAAAACTATCAGACAAATACATGCTCACTCCAGATTCTAGCTTCAATACAATTCCTTTATTGGTCTTTTTTATGGCTTTTAAACTTTGCCATTTCATTTCTCCAATAGAAAATGGACCTCTGTGATGTATAGTATCATCAGTAAATTCAAATTCATTATGCTGACCAATTAGCCTACTTCCATTTCTTTCCTTTAGCCATTTATGTTTTTCATAATAGATCTTGAAAAACTCATAAATACCCATTATAATAAAGAAGAAAGGTAATATCCACAATACGTGGTTATTGTCAAAGTAGTACAGCCCTATTCCAAAGAAAAATAGGATTACAGCGAATAGTGGTTCAAACTTTTTCAATTTTTTCAACGAGATAAGCTCTGCATAGGCCTCCCTGTAATAAATATCATCCGGTGTAAAGGTCAATTTAAAATTCATGATAACAGGCAGTTCAGATTCAGGCTTTTTAATCGTTCTAATACTAAAGACAGCATCATGCTCCTAACTTGAGATAACATTTGTGATTCTGAACAAGTATGCATGCTTTCAAAGATAATATTTTAAGCAACCTGCGGGATAATTATTTTACAATTCTCTACTTTGAATGTTGCGTACGAATAATGCTCTAAAAAAGGAATACTCATGCATAATTAATTGCCTATTTGGCAATAACCTATTACAGCTTCCGCTGGAAATATGAAAGTCCTCACAATCAGCACAAAGATATTTCCGATTATATTTTTCATATGCTTTTAGTTTTAAGTATCATGCAAATTTACATCGGGAATTCGCGATTGCATCTTTAATGAAGTCGCTGAAGTATCAATTGGTACGTTGAGGTGTCAATTTGTACGTGGGTGTAACATTATGACATTGCATTACCCTGCAGTATTACCATTCATGCCAGTGAAGAGTGATTTATCTTCGTTTCTGATGGTTTTAACCGGGTTTTGTTAGGGGTAGGTGCATATATACAGTAGTGCACCTGTAGAGTGAGGGTAGCTATTTTACTAGTAAAAATATGTACACTGACACAACACGCAGCTTACTGTATATATGGACCTTCCTATAACGAACTACGAACAAAACACGGAAAAAATACCAAAAAAGGGCTATACCTTCAACCTTTGCTCTTCGTAATTTATCTTGCCGTAATCTCCATTATGATAGTCGCGGTAGGCATTTGCGATCTCCAGCTTAGAATTCATCACAAATGGGCCTTCGGCTACAATAGGTTCAGTATAGTTCTCGCCCCCAAATAATAAAACGTCAAGAGCTTCCTGATTTTCGTTTCGGATTTCAATAGTCCCGGCCTCTCTATCAAATTCTACAAAATCGCCGGCATTGAACTTTTCATCATTAAGCAATGCAGGGCGTTCAGGCAGATAAGCAGCCACTTCTAATTTAGCCTCAAACCCGGTGCTGAAACTGGCACCAGGTTCCAAATGGATGTGGTACAAGAACTGTTCAGAGTAGTTGGGGATCGCAGCGTTTAATTCTTCAAATGAGCCTACAATAACTTTGATCCATCCTTTTCCGTCGGGTAAAGAATTTACTGGTACTTCATTTCCTTCAATAGACAAATAGGCCGGTTTTTCAGCTTTAATCTTTGCAGGCAGATTGATCCAGAACTGGAATCCATGGGTCAGTTTAGAATCTGTTTTGGAATCATAATTCAGCGTTTCATCGTGAATGATCCCATTCCCGGCATTCATCCATTGCACTCCGCCGGAATGCACTTTGGCGTAATTTCCCGCACTATCAAAATGTTCGTCTTCACCATTCAGCACATAGGTTAACGTAGCGATCCCTCTATGCGGATGCGCACCTGTCCCCTCTTTATTAACTACTGTTTGGATTTTTGGAGCTATATGATCTAAAAACACAAACGGACCTACCGCGTCAGCGTATCTGTTGGCCAATATTCTATAAATGACCAGGTCTCCGATATCTGCCCTTTGGCCCTGGGTTGAAAAACTGCTTTTCTTCTTCATTTTTTGATGATCTTTATATAGTTTAAAGATTTGTATACGTAATAGCCTTAAACTGATAAATAAAGCAACACCCCGGATCGGTCGGGTTGCTGCTTTATTATAGTCGGGATGTTGCTTTATTAAAATAGTTAATATTCTGCTGGTACAGGTGTTTTCAGCAACTGCTGTTCCCATGCGTAGGCAACCCCACTTCCGCCGGCATGCTCTATCATAAGGCCAGATAATGCGTTTCCGGTTTCTAAACGGGCCCAGTCGCGCTGCCATTCAGAGGCTACCGCTACCCAATTGATCGGGGTAATACCATGTGCAACCATACGGCGTACGGCCATATCATGCGCCTCTTTAGATACCGATCCGGAGGCATCCGTTACCACAAATACGTCATAACCTTCGCCAGCAGCCTGAATAGCTGGCATGGCCACACAAACCTCTGTCCATAAACCGGCTATGATCAGCTGTTTGCGGCCTGTTGCAGCAACGATGTCTGTAACAGCAGGATCCTGCCAGGTATTGATGAAGGTACGGTTGATAGGTTTTTGTTCAGGAAATACATCCTGGATCTGTTTGATGATCAATCCACCGCGTTCTTCCACAACTGTAGTCAGAATGGTAGGGACATTAAAAATTTTAGCCGCTTTGGAAAGTCCTGCTACGGCGTTGATGATCATTGTAGGCTCGTGGCTGTTCAGGTTAGAGAACTGGAACGGCTGGTGGTCGATCAATACTAAGATACTGTTTTCAGGAGTCAGTAAGGCTTCTAAGCCTGATTTTACGTTTTTTGACATAATGATAATCGTTATTGGGTTAATTATTAAATTGAAATGACGTTGCCAGAAACTGACATAAGCAAAGTTCAGCAACCTGACTTTTGGGAAAGATGATAAATGACGAATAAAATAGTAGACAAATATCTACACGCTATAGGATGTCAGCGTCGACCCTGTATATTGAATAGCTTCAGACAGACCAGGTGCTTTTCATGGTTCAGACAGTCAGGCAAGTTGGGTTTTCCAAAAGGGTATACTGGCAGGTTTGCTTATTAAATCTTATATTTGTTTAGATTTAAGACCATAATTATTTTTTAAAGATACGCGAGGTTATGATGTATGAAGCTTTTTTTGATTATCTAAAGAAATTCAGTCCGGACCCACTTTCAGAAGACGAAAAAATACTGGTTAAACAGGGGTTTATTACGTCCAAATTGAGAAGAAGACAGTATCTTCTGCAGGAAGGTGACATGACGAAGCATTTTGCATGGATCGTAAAAGGTTCAATGCGTATGTATTCAGTGGATGAAAAAGGAACTGAACATGCTGTACGGCTTGGTGTGGAGGGCTGGTGGATGGGCGACCGTGAGAGCTGGGTGATGTCAAAACCAAGTCTGTACAATATCGATGCCCTGGAAAATACAGAAATGCTTTTGATCAGCAGGGATAACGCCAATACACTTATCAGAACGGTACCTGCCTTTTGTGAGATGGCACACCAGCTTGACGAAAACAACAATATTGCCAATCAACGCAGGCTTACCTCATCAATAAGTGGTACCGCAGAGAAGCGTTATGCCGATTTTGCGGACTGTTACCCCGAACTGCTCGAGCGCTTTCCGCAACATATCATTGCATCATACCTAGGCATCACCAAAGACACCCTTAGCAGAGTCAAAAAGAACATCCTCCAAAAATAACAGGGCACTCTGCCCGCCTCACTTGGTAGATATTTATCTACTTTTTTTTTCGACATATATCATCTCTCTGTTTGCGCCCGGTTCCTGACCTTTGCATTTATAACTTAAAGCGGCTGTCGCGCAGTCAGGCTCATGGATATTCCAACATGATTCCAAACCGCAGCCCTGGATCCGGATACTTAATGCGGGTACACAGGAATTAACCGATCAGATTGCCAAATGCCGATCGGGCGCTTTAAGTATCAAAAAGGATGTTGAAACTAGAGGGCAAAACAAATAATGGAGATTACAAAAGTAGTATTTAACGGCCGCGCCTATGGTGAGGTACAGTTATTTACAGATGATACGAAAGCCGGTAAAATGAGCATTGCCGCTATAGATGCGAAACTTACCGTATTCCACACTGAGGTTTTTCCTCAGTTCGAAGGCCATGGTTTTGCTAAACTATTGCTCGATCGGCTCGTAAGCTATGCAAAGGAAAAAGACCTTAAGATTATACCGCTTTGTCCTTACGTGAATTTGCAGTTCAGGCGTCATCCAAACGAATTTGCGGATGTGTGGTCCCAAGATTGGCACCAATGAAATAACTGGTAAATCCCCTGTTGATGATATGCACGAACATTTGCTTTTAATACTGGCCTTCTTTTCGTAGTGATGCTGCTGGTAATGGTTGCACAAAAGCTTCGCATTGCCTATCCTATTTTTTTGGTTCTGGCGGGTTTGGCCATTGGTTTTATTCCCGGTATACCGGTGTTCAAATTAAAACCCGATCTTATTTTTCTAGTTTTCTTGCCGCCTTTGCTTTACGAAGCGGCATGGTACACTTCCTGGAAAGAATTCAAAAAGTGGAAGGCTGCAATTGCGTTGCTGGCTTTTGGTTTGGTTTTTCTAACCTCCATAGGTGTTGCCTTTGCAGCCTGGTCCTTTATACCGGGATTTACACTCGCCCTGGGGTTTTTACTGGGTGGAATTGTCTCCCCTCCCGACGCGGTTGCGGCAACTACCGTACTAAAAGGGCTTAAAGTTCCCCACCGGACCATCACTATTTTAGAGGGTGAAAGTTTGGTGAACGATGCCTCGTCACTGATCGTCTTTCGTTTCGCAATGGCGGCTATTCTTACCGGTACCTTTTCCATGCAACAGGCAGTCGGGCAGTTTTTTCTGGTTGCCGGCATGGGCGTTGTTGTGGGGCTGGCCGGTGCACATATAATGTATGTGATTCATCGGTTTCTGCCAACTTCTGCTGCCATTGATACCACATTAACGATCATGACTCCCTACATACTGTTCCTCTCGGCTGAACATTTTCATTACTCGGGCGTAATGGCCGTAGTGTGCGGTGGATTGTTTATGTCTTTCCGTGCGCATGAAGTTTTCAGGTCAGGCGGCACCAGGGTAAATATGGTAGCGGTTTGGCACACACTTATTTTTGTAATGAACGCCCTCGTTTTTATCTTGATCGGACTTGAACTCCCTGAAATAGTGCAGGGATTGGGCGATACATCTATTATACAGGCAGTAAAATATGGCGTATTCATTAGTCTGATTGTGATAGTAATAAGGCTGCTTTGGGTTTTTTCCCTTGTGCATATTCCACGCTGGCTCAGCAGCAGGTTTCGCCGGGATCCTTCACCAGGCTGGAAAAACCCTCTTATTCTCAGCTGGGCTGGGATGCGTGGTGTAGTGTCACTGGCAACGGCATTGTCTATGCCGCTGTTAATGAATGACGGAACCGCCTTTCCGCATCGCGACTTAATCATCTTTATCACATTCGTGGTAATCTTTATTACACTCGTATTCCAGGGGCTCACACTTCCATATGTTATCAAACTGACTAAAATCGGCGAGTTGGATCCTGTATTACCGTCCCATGAGCAACATGCAGGGATCAGGCTTCAATTAGATACGGTGGCGCTGCAACATTTAAGCGGGCATTATGGTTCTGCCGGCATAAACAATGGACTGGTAAAGGCTTATGCCGAAAAGCTCAAGAATGAAATTGAGGGCCATAAGCTTTACCTGAGCTCAGAAGCAGTTTGTATTAACAGCGCATCAGAGCGCGAAAAATTCCAGCGGATGATGTATGAGATTCATACACTGCAACGTAAAGAGCTATTTAAGATGAAAAACGAAAAAACCTATACCGACGACGAGATACGGAAGGCGGAACACCTTTTAGATATCAATGATATGAGTATATCCGAGAGCTGAATTAGGTAAGATCAATCAGAATTTATTATGTGCCTATCGATTATTTTCTGGTAACTTTCTTCAAAATATCAATAGCAAACGCAATCTCCTTCTCATCAAGTGAGGCAAAGCCAAAACGGATAGCATTATGTTTCGCATCATTTCCTTGATAATAAGCACTTCCAATCATCTGCAATCCAAAGGATGAGGCTTTGTGCAGTATGCCAGCGAGTGGGTAAACTTCTCTGAATTTGAGCCAAAGTGCCATTCCTCCTTGTGGCTTTGCGAAGGTAATCACATCAGATAACTCCTCGCTGATCAGGCCAGCAGCAAGGTCGCAACGTGAGCTATATAGTTTATTTGCCCGTTTTATAAATCTGGAGAACTCTCCATTTTGCATCAGCATCGCTACTGCACCTTCCATCATTGCATCTCCCCTCAAATCTATCATCGATTTTAATTTTAAGGCATTTTGCAGAAAATCAGGCGTAGAGATCATATAGCCCAATCTGAAATTAGCACCCAGTACTTTAGTTAACGAACCGATATATATAATATTTCCGCCATGATCACCACTGGCTAATGGCAGGTAAGGGTCATATTGGTATTGAAAATCATAATCATAATCGTCCTCAATCACGGGCAGATGATATTCCCTTATCAATTGTAATAATTTATTGCGCCTTGACGTACTCAATGTTACCGTAGTTGGATGGTGATGATGAGGGATGATATACAGCAGTTTAATATCGTTATTTTCAAGAGCATGCGCAACGGCATCTACATCCATCCCCTCGCCGTCTACTGGAACACGAACCAATTCTGCGCCA